>QWCH01000371.1_pt1 | contig 119003 bp, 101 predicted proteins | sample 1972671 | NCBI WGS metagenome assembly QWCH01 (sample SAMN09866713, study PRJNA288562) | Human gut metagenome isolate term3_stool, whole genome shotgun sequencing... | isolation source: gut | host: Homo sapiens | place: USA: California
GATTTCGTATATCTCCGTCGTGTCATGTCATCCTCCTTAAGCCTTTCTTCATTGTATCTTTTTGTTCGTGAAGGCTCTACTTTTTGGGGGACATGTCATTTCGACAAAAACACTGTATCTTGCCGCATTTTTTTACAGTACAAATCTCGCAAATTCAAAAAAACACTGTATTTCACCGCATTTTTCTACAGTACAAATCTCGCAAGTTCCGAAAAGTACTGTATTTCGCCGCATTTTTCTACAGTACAAATCTCCCAAATTCAAAAAAGCACTGTATTTCACCGTATTTTTCTACAGTACAAATCTCGCAAATTCCGAAAAGCACTGTAGCGCCCCTCCCTTAAGCGGTTGCACTGCTTTTCATGCCCACACTTGCGTTTGCCTTGCCATTTTTTATAAAACTGTCTACAATAGTCTAACAGTGTTTCTTGGCACCCACTTTAAAAATCAAGATGGTGTCTTTCCGACACCTTTTATGTTGCCACGAACACTCCAATTTCTAAGGAGGTTCTCATGAACAAATCATTATCGTTAAAGTCTCTTTTTTCTACGAAAACACTAGCAAGACAAGGCGTCATCGCTGCCGTCTATGTGATCTTCACATTGTCGGGATTCGGCGTCAGCTACGGTCCCGTACAATTTCGCTATTCGGAAGTCATGAACTGGCTGGCGTTTCTGGATCCTAAAAATGTGATCGGTCTGACCATCGGCTGTCTGATTTCCAATATCTGGAGCCCGTTTGGTGCCATCGATATGGTGGTTGGCACGCTGGGCACATTGTTGGCGACGGCATGCATGGCCAAAGTATCTTCCAAATGGGTGGCAGGGCTTTTCCCATCGCTATTTTCCTTCTTATACAGTGGCGAAGCACTCTTCCTGGGAGAAATTACAACGGATCTTTTCCCGATCGTTACCGGACAAATCATGTTGTCCGAATTCATCATTACCTATATTATCGGCCTGCCGGTGATGTATTTCCTCACGCGTAACAAAGCGGTACACAATACTTTGCTGGATGCAAGCACCCTCCCCACGAAGGAAAGCCTGACAGGAAAAAAGGAATTCCTGTTTTAAGGAATTCCTCTTCAAATCATAATTGGGGATCGAAAAATCGTATCACAGCGGAAGGCACCCTTTTTGGGGCGATCTTCCCTCTCTAACGAGGCTCTACCACAAAAGTCGGAGCAGTGTAATAGTCACGCAATCCGGAAATGATGTGGGTTTGGCCGATGCGCACATAGCAACCGCTGAACGCTTCATCAAAGAGAAAACAACCTAACACATGACCAAAGGGCTCCACCCTAAATGGAGAATCCGCCATCTTCAAGCGATCTTCCCGGGACAGGAGCTCTTTTATTGCGCCCTGAAGCGGATGTGACGTGCGACATTCGGCATCGCTCTTTAACACCAAAAACGGTGTGGGCGATACGTCCACGTAATCCTGATAGATGTACTGATCCAGCGGCAGCGCCTGAATCTGTTCTTTCCATGCCGCATGGCTATGATCCCGCCCCACAAGAATGCCTTGGGAAGCATACGAATTGTAAGGCTTTAATATATAGCGATCTTTATTTTGCAATGCTTCCTCCACGTCCTGTGACGTGGCAAGTTCCTTCGTAAAGGGCACGTGTTCCTGAATAAAGGCCCATTCCTCCGGCGTTACAATCGCCTTTGTTTGTGGATCGTGCATCATGGAGAAAGTCGTCTTCGCATGCATGACTTGCGAACGGAACGAACCGAAGGACAGAAACGCGCCGTCGCGATACGCTGCTTCAAAATCACGCGCTTCCTCACGAACACCGACAAAATCCGAAGTTACCATACGGCGATAGACGAGATCCACCGGAGCTTCCTTGCCGGTTTCTGCATCGCTGCCCCAGAGCTTACCATCGCGATAATGCATCCGGCGCACATCGCAAACCATGGCTTCCACGCCGGCTGCCGCAAAGCGATCGCGATACACCTGAAACTCTATGCCGGTTCCTTTATCCAATAAATCGACGATGGCGACGGATCGAGCCTCGCGACCCCGAATGCTGCGATAGCGCGCTAAAAATTTTGCCACTAAGCTATCGAACAGTTCAAAGCGGGAAATCTTCCATTGATCACGCATATCTTGAAAAATCAGACTGTCTTCCAGCAAATTCCCCAGCACGCGATCCTCATTCATGGCAGAAGAGCCGTCCGTATTGAGTTCGCAGAAGCGATACTCGCCATTGCCATTGTAAAAAATATCGTAGCGACCCACGGGCACGGGAATGTCATAGCCCGGATCAAGCAAAAACAGTTCTTCTATGGTCGGGTCAAAATGAAAGCCCCGGCGATAGGCCGGATTTTTAACGTAGGCATCTGTCATTTTACGTCCGATGGAAACCATAGTTTCTATCATCGTGCGAAACACGGCAACATCTGCCGGCGTCAGGAAGAATCCCTGATACGTCATGGGCACAATGGTCCCGTGATAGAGGCGGCGTTCTTCCCGACTGGAAGAAATGCGATGATCGGCATCGCCGGCATAGCGCATGGGATCCGTCAACACCCGATGAATATATTCTTTTGTAAACTCAGGATAAAACATGACGTGCTTCCCATTTTCTCAATGCTTTGGTCCAGCCTTCCTTTGCGACGTTTCGCGCAAGGACACTGCGCGGCGTATCCAAATTCTTCCACAAGATCTCCAGAGGATCCAGCAATTTCCCCTCTTGCACGGACAAGCCTTCGCGTGCCATCGCCAGTAAGCCCAGCCCCCAATTCACAAAATAATCCGAATGATAGTAGCCCTGAATGCCGTTATCGCGACCAGAGTTCTTGCCGCGCTCGACCCAATCCACTTGCATGGGCGTAAACATATCCTGCAAACGGCGCATATTATTCATGTTGTACAAAAGCCCCTTCAGCATTGCTGCAGCGCCAAAAGCCCACGAAGCGGGGACGGAATCCATCATGCGAATTTCCAAAATTTGCTTGGCGCGAATATCCGGAAACACGATGGACATACCGTGTTTCACCAAACATTGGGCTTCCTCTTCTGTTTCTGTTTCGTCGAGGATGTCGGACAGCGTCCGATCCCTCGTTGCCTTGATGGCATCGCCGCAGGGAACAAAGATCGGCGGTGCGGAAAGCACCCAATCAGCATAGCTTTCGACGCTGAAATCCGGATCAAAGACTGTCGGCGGAATGCCCGTACGCACCGGATCCGTATGACGCCATATTTCCTGCCGTGCATTGAATTTTTCAAGCGCTTTGCCTTCTCGCTGCGGGGCGGAATCAAACAAGGTATAAAAAATCGGAGAAAGCGCTGCAAGCACCCGATACTTGCTGACAAAGTCGGCGTCGCTGCCGACATCCACAGAAACCTGAAATGCCGCGCTTTGTCGCATCATCGCTCGCGCCAGGTTGCCTTTTTGACTCATATGCGCATCCATGAGTTCGTAGCGATGCTTCGGCAGCAAAGGAATGGCATCAATGGGAGTAAAGGGGTCAACGCCCACCGTGACCAGCACATAGCCCATCGGATCCAAGATTTCATACAAAGCATCTAACATCTCTTGATAGCGATGGAGCAAAATGCGCAGGGATTCGCTTGGCGCGAGAGAAGTTTCCAGCTGTGCGCCGGGTTCCAGCGTAATGCTGTTTCCCAATTTCTCCAGACCGATCAAATGGCCTTCATCATAGGTGGGCGTCCAGTCCGCATGGCGACGCAAAAACGTCTCCAAAATCCCTTCCACGCCTTTTTCGCCGGGATACATCACGCGCTTCATGCTTTCGCGTTCCATCACAAAATGCTCAATCTCCGGCCCCGCCTGCCATCGGATGCGGTCCGTATAACCGCCTCGTATCACATTGGTGATAAGGCGTCTTTTTTCTTCAACTGTCCATCGCTTTCCCATGGTTACCACCTTTCCGGATTGAATCTTTGCCGCAGTTGCTGTTGCATCGCTGTGCTTCCCATTGCTACAAAGCCTCAACACATACCCCCAAAAGCAAAATAGGGTATAATCGAGGAGAAACGCACGAAAGGACGTGTTATGTCTTCTTTAATTACGATTCAATATCTGTACAACAGCGGATTTACCATCTCTTACAAGGACACCTTCCTCGTTATCGATTACTGGAAGGGCGATCTGGTATTACCAACGGATAAAAAGATCCTTTTTATAGTTACCCATGCGCACGCGGATCACTACAATCCTGCCATTTTCACGATGCCGGGAACCGAAAATGCCCGTTATGTGCTTTCGAACGACGTCGAACGCATCGAAAAAGAAGGAAAATGTCTGGTGCTGAGCCGTTCGACGGCACAAACTCGCATTCGAAAGATCGTCTACGATCCCCAGAGAACCCATCGCACCGGTCCCAATGCGGTCTTCCGTTTCGGCGATATCGATTTTCACACCTACGGATCCACGGATCAAGGTATTTCGGTTTTATTTACGTTGCATTCGGTGAATTTCTTCCACGCCGGCGATCTCAACGCTTGGAAGTGGCCCTCTTTCACGGAAGCCGAACAGAAACAGGAAGTACGCGATTATCTGCGCATTCTCGAGGAAGTTAGCTTGAATCCCATCGATATCGGATTTGGCGTGCTGGATCCGCGTCTTGGCGAAAACGCCATGCTCGGCCCTTCCTACTATTTGAAGCGATTGCATCCGCAGATTTTTATTCCGATGCACTTCCGTGACGAGCCTGAAATCAGCAATGCTTTTTACAATCGCTACCAGGGCCATACGGAGTCGCGCATCCAAACCATCCAAAAATCCGGCGATAAAATCATCGTACAAGGTTAGAAACGGAGCAACCGATGCTTAAGTATTTATTCGTCGATTTTGACGGGATCCTCACCGATACCGAAACCGAAGTCTTTCACCGGATGCGTTCCTGGATCGCACAGCACACCGGTCACTCCCTCACGCTGGAGGAATACGCCCTGGCTGCCGGTTCTTGGCATGCGCATCTGGTCGACTATATGAAGAACCTGTATGGCGATCACTTTGACAGCGATGCCTTCTATCGCTTCGGGCGTACGCTGGAGGGGGAAGTTCTGGGCGCCTTGCCACTCATGCCCGGCGTACGCCGTCTCTTAGATGACGCCAAGAACCTGGGTATTCGCTGTGGCATCGTCTCCTCCAATCTGGCACGCACCATCCAACCTCGCCTTGATTTTCTGCACATTCGCAGCGATTTTTCCTTTGTTCTGACGGCCGAAGATGTGGAAACCTTGAAGCCTGCCCCGGATCTCTATTTGAAGGCACTGGATGTCTCTCAGGTCTCTCCCAAGGAAGCCCTTGTCATCGAAGATTCCAAGAACGGCATCATCGCCGCAACCGCTGCCGGACTCAAAACCCTGGCTGTTCCCTGCACGGTGACCCGCTCTTACCCCTTTACGCAGGCATGGCTAAAGGTCGATTCATTGGAAGCCATTTCGTTGGCCGAGGTCGCGGAGCGATTCGCGAAAGAATCGGCGTAGACCGAAGCGCGATAGCGATGGTTCAAAAGGAAGAAGGCGGCCCATCGGGCCGCCTTCTTCCTTTTATTACTACGCCGCCAAAGGCGGCTCCTTACCGGCGCCGCCGGCGCCTTTATGAAGGATTCGCTGCACGCGCTTACTTTGCTAAACGCATGGTGTCGCGAGCGATCATGAGTTCCTCGTTGGTCGGGATGACCCATACCTGAATAGCGGAGTCTTCCGCGGAGATTTTCTTTTCCTTGGGTTTGCGCTGGCTGTTGATGGATTCGTCCAATTTGACGCCCATGATTTCAAGGCCCTTGCAGATAGCCGAACGATCGCCGGCGCCGTTTTCACCGATGCCGCCGGTGAAGGTAATGGCGTCGACATGGCCGAGGTCGGCAGCATAACCGGCGACGGTTTCGCGTACGCGCGCATGGAACATATCCAGTGCCAGCTGAGCACGTTCATTGCCATCCTTCGAGGCATTTTCAAGATCGCGGAAGTCGCTGGAAACACCGGAGATGCCGGCAACGCCGGATTCCTTGTTCATGATCGTATCCACTTCTTTGGCGCTCTTACCGAGCTGATTCTGTAGGAAAGTGACAATGGCGGGATCGATATCGCCACAACGAGTACCCATCGGCACACCGGCAAGTGGGGTCTGTCCCATGGAGGTAATGTAGCTCTTGCCGTTTTTGACCGCTGTCACGGAAGAACCGTTGCCGAGGTGGCAGGAGATGATATTCAGTTGATCGACAGGAATGTCCATGAGTTCGGCGGCACGCAGGGTCACAAAGTGATGGCTGGTACCGTGGAATCCGTAGCGACGAATGCCGTGATCTTTGTAGAGTTCATACGGCAGAGCATACATGTAATTTTCTGCCGGCATGGATTGATGGAAAGAGGTGTCAAAGACAGCAACATTGGGTTTGCCGGGCAGGGCTTCCTGGGCGGCTTTGATGCCTTGCAGGTTGGCCGGATTGTGCAGCGGGCTGAACGGAATGTATTGTTCAATCGCAGCGATGACGGCGTCATCGATAAGGATGGAGTCGGTGAATTTTTCACCACCATGCACCACGCGATGACCGACTGCGTCGATTTCGTTCATATCGGAAATGACACCATGTTCGGCATCGGTCAACGCTGCAAAAACAAGCTGTACGGCTTTGTTGTGATCGGGAATGGCCGTTTCCTGCGCCCATTCTGCATCGCCGACTTCCTGTTCCAGGCGAGAGCCTTCAATACCAATGCGTTCCACCAAGCCCTTGGCCATGACCTCTTCGTTATCCATGTCAAAAAGCTGGTACTTCAGCGACGAGCTGCCGCAGTTGATGACTAAAATTTTCATGTTTGCCTCCTGTCGTTCGCTACCGGATCTCCGGAATTACTTGCTTTGCCAAAGCGGAGAAGGATACACGCCTTCTTCCACCAGCTTCTTGAAGCCTGCCATCACGGGTTCCTTATCTTCATGATACGTCACACCCATCCAGGCATCGTTCGTCTTCAAAACTTCAACTGAAAGAACCCCCTTTTGGAGGCCCAAGCCGACCGCGGTGGGCAACAACGCTTCGGATTTTAACGGATTCTTTGCAACATCCTCACGGAAGAAGCGATCCAATTCTTTTTCCATCACCTGCATGAAAGCGGGATGGAATCCCCAGAAATTCATGGAAACAACGTTTTCGCCATCCAAATGCTGCTCTACGCCATTCTCATCGATAAAGCGGGCGCCGCTGCCTTCCTTGAAAATCTTCGTGCGCTCGACAATCTGCACCAGTTTGCCGTCTTCGACTTCACAAACGCCGCGAGAAACGGAACCGTGATCGGTTAAGGTGTTTTTAATTTTGAAGCCGACCATGGCGTGATGATCCTCTTTCATCTTATCCGAGGTCATAAACGCATAAATTTGGCGATAGGCTTCTTTGCCATAATAATCGTCGGCGTTGATCACTGCAAAAGGTGCATCGATAACGTCTTTGGCCGCGACGATGGCATGCGTGGTTCCCCAAGGCTTCTCACGTCCTTCAGGAATCGTAAAGCCCTCGGGCACAGCCTGAATATCCTGATAAACGATGTGAATTTCCAAATTCTTCGGCAAATGAGCGGTCAAAATTTCATCAAACGCTTCGCGATTCTCTTTTTTGATTACGAAGACGAAACGCTCAAAGCCTGATTCCACCGCATCAAAGATGGAATAATCGATGATGATTTCTCCTGTCGGGCCGAGCGGATCAATCTGTTTTAAGCCACCATAGCGAGAGCCCATGCCCGCTGCCAATACCAGTAAAATTGGTTTTTTCTCCATATAGGTCCCCTTTCGACCGGCTGTAACTTTTAATGCAGCCATTTGCCTTTTATGATAGCACAAAATGCTCACCTTCCGCAGTCTAACCGTAGAGAGGAAGACATCGCCATGCCCACGACAAAACGATGCAGTGCTATCCTATCGCTCAAGGAAAGCATCGCTAACAGGTTACCATCCGTCGTATCTATGCTAAAATGAGAGCAATGGAAAGGAAGCGCATATGAAACTGACACCTCAAGACAAACGCATCGTTTTAATTGGACTGCGGATCACCGCTTTTGCGATCATCCTGGCCTTTCTTTTTTATAATTTACCGATACTCTGGGAGATGTTTCTGGCCTTGTTGGGCATGATCCGGCCTTTCCTCATCGGTTTGTCCATTGCTTTTATTGTAAACATCCCGATGCGCCGCATCGAAGCGCTGATCTTGCGCCTCCCGGTAAGTCCCAAAGTGGCACGTCCCCTATCCATGCTGCTATCCTTTGCCATTATTATCGCTTTCGTCTTCATCACCTTTGCGATCATTATTCCGAATGTCATCACATCGCTGCAAATCTTTATCCGTGCGATTCCGGATGGTTTGCGAGCAGTGCGCTCGTTCATTCAAAATGCCACTTGGCTGGGATCGCTGCGCTACACCATTAACGATGCCATCAGCCAGGTGATCAATAATGTGAACAACCTGACCCTGCAGGAATTCATCAATACCTACTTCAAAGGGGTGGACCTTCAGGCGCTGATTTCGCAATTTGCACAAAACATCTTCACGCAAATTAGCTCCGTCGTGAGTATCTCTGTGTCAGCGTTGGTTTCCTTCATCTTTTCGATTTACGCAATTACAAGCAAGGAACGCCTGAGCCATCAATCGAAGAAATTCATTTACACCTTCTTCAGTGAGAAACAAGCAGATACATTGATGTACGTGTCCTATACGGCCTTCGACAGTTTCTATAACTTCTTTACCGGCCAGTTTCTGGAAGCGGTGCTACTCGGCGTAATGAACTACGTCGGTATGAATTTGCTCGGCTTGGAATATTCGCTGATGATTTCGCTCATGACCATGATGGGCGCACTGATCCCCTTAGTTGGTGCATTCCTGGCGGGCGTGCTCGGTGCCTTCATGCTCCTGACCATTTCCCCGCTTCACGCCATCACCTACCTGGTCTATCTCACTTGCCTGCAGCAAATGGAGGGCAACATCATCTATCCTCGCGTCGTCGGTCAGCAGACGGGATTGCCCGGCATCTGGGTGCTTTTGGCCGTTCTTGTCGGCGCCGCCAGTTTCGGCATCCTCGGCATGTTCCTCTTCGTGCCGCTGGTCTCCACGTTCTACACGATTTTGATGGATTATATGGATCGCCGCATTGTCGAAAAGAATCTGAACTTAGAAAGAAAATAATGGCAACTTACTAGCAATGCCGGCCTTCGGCCGGGTATGATACGTACGATTTAATACTGAAAAGGCGGCCCGTCGGGCCGCCTTCCTAAAGATAAAAAGCCGGCCAAAAGGCCGGCTTCTCTATGTTCCAGTATTGCCTGCGGGCAGGCGCCAGCGGAAGCATTAATAGCGTTCGTTCAATAGTTCTAAGAATGCGAGCATCTTCTCGGCTTCGTCTTTGCGCTTGGTTTGCTCCTTGAGCGCTTGCTCCGCCCACCGCTGCGCCAGCTTGAAATCCGGGGCTACGCCGCGGCCTTCGATGAGGTCATAGGCTACTTCGATCATGGCATCGGCATTGCCGGCATCGGCACGTTTCATGTCCGTCTGCACTTCGAGGCTGGTGGTGAGGGGCGCAAAAAAGGCTTCCACATCTTCGCCAAAGGGAGCGATGGCGTTCTTCATGACATCCAAGGCGCGCTCGTCGGTCCATGTCGAAAAGTCGGCGCTGTTTGCCTCAGAGCCTTCCGCCCTCTCACCTGCTGTACCATCGCCATCCGTCGTCTCCAGATCGGGGGCGAGCAATTGGTCATTGGCGGTTTGGTAGAGGTGCTGCGTCATCCAAATCATATCTTCCTGGGCAGGTGTCAGATCGTAATGCCGTTCCAGAAAGACTATGGCGCCGTTGCGAGAAGTGTCACGTTCGAAGCCGGTGTAGGGCTGTTGAAAGAGGAGGAAGAACAAGGAATGAAATCCAAGGCCGGATAAATCCGGTCCTTCCTCGCCGGGCAGCAGTTGGAAAGACGGTTTCATGGGATCGTCTTCAAGGATTTGCTTAATCGTATGGCCCGCTTCCTCGAGATCCATCTCGTCTCCCATGGCGCCGCTGAGTGCACGGCTCAAAACCGGAGCCACCGCTAAAACACAGGCGTCATGAATCAATTGTGGAAAGGTGTAGGAAATCAAATCTTTCTCCTTTTACAGTTCTTTTGGGCGATGCCGTAGCCGACATTGCTAAGCCTGACCTTCGTCAGTAAGGTTTACTCCACCGTAACGCTCTTGGCCAAATTACGCGGTTTATCCACGTCAAGGCCGCGCAGAGTAGATTCGTAATAGGCTAACAGCTGCATGGGCAGAACAGACAAGCTGGTGGCCCAGAGCGGATGAATGGCGGGAATGGTGATTACTTCACCTACGTCTTCAAAACCTTCCATGCCGTCCATGATAAGCGTAAACACATCCGCGCCGCGTGTCTTCACTTCCAACAGGTTCGAACGCGTTTTTTCCATTAACTCCGGCTGTGTAGCAATGCCTATAACCGGCGTTCCCTCTTCGATAAGGCTGATGGTGCCATGCTTTAACTCGCCGGCGGCATACGCTTCCGAATGCAGATACGAAACTTCTTTCAGTTTCAAACTGGATTCCAGACATGCCGCATAGTCCACACCACGTCCGACAAAGAACATATTCTTCTTATTCAAGAAATGACGCGCCATCTCTTTGTAGCTGTCTTTTTGCTTCAGGATGTCTTCCATTTTACGCGGCAGCGTCTTCAATTCTCCCAAAAGCTCTTGCAATTTCTCTTCGCTGATTTTCTTGTGATGCACCGCAAGATCAAGCGCTAACAGATCCATCACCAAAAGCTGACAGCTGTAGGCCTTCGTCGTTGCCACGGCAATTTCCGGACCGGCAACGGTATAGATCACGCGATCCGCCTCTCTGGCGATGGAGGAACCTACCACGTTGACAATGGCCAGTGTCGGGACCCCGAGCGCTTTGGCTTCACGCAAGGCTGCCAAAGAATCCGCCGTTTCGCCGGATTGGGAAATAATGATCACCAAATCCCGTTCCGACAGGATGGGGCTGCGATAGCGAAATTCGGAAGCGATATCCGTTTCCACGGGAATACGGGCCAGGGATTCGATGGTGTATTTCGCCACACAGCCCACGTGATACGCCGAACCGCAAGCAATAATGTGAATGCGATCAAAGGAATCATAAAACTCCGGCGTCAGATGCGAACCCTGGAAGCGAATCCAGCCGTTGGGCTCCAAGAAGTGGCGCAGGGAGTTCGAGATCACGATTGGCTGCTCATGAATTTCCTTCAGCATAAAGTGGTCATAACCACCTTTTTCCGCGGCAGCCACGTCCCAATCGATATGCTGCATCGATAAAGAAATGGATTTACCCTCGGCATCAAAGAAGGAAATCCCGTCACGTTTTAAAACGGCAATCTGGTCGTCTTCCATGTAATATACGTCACGGGTGTGCTTCAACATGGGCGTAACATCCGAGCCCAAGAAGCTTGCGCCGTCCTTCACGCCCAATACCATCGGTGAATTTTTACGCATCACCCAAATCTCACCCGGGCGATCATAAAACATAATGGCTAACGCATAAGAGCCGTGAATATGAGACTTGGCAACGATTAACGTCTGCAGCGGATCCTTCTTTTTCGTATAGTAATAATCAATTAAATTGATGCAAACTTCCGTATCGGTCTCGGAATAGAAGGAGTAACTCTTCTCCGTCAGCTCCTGCTTCAATTCTTTATAATTTTCGATGATGCCGTTGTGAACGCCCACGACGCGGTCATCTTTGGAATAATGCGGATGCGCATTGGTTCGAGTGGATTCACCATGCGTTGCCCAGCGGGTGTGTCCGATGCCTTCCTCCCCCTCCGGTTTTGCTTCCGCAATAAGCTTCTCTAAATTCGACAGGCGTCCCTTCTCCTTCAACACCTCGAAGGCGTCTTTATGATTACGAATGGCAATACCCGCTGAATCGTATCCACGGTACTCCAGTTTTTCCAGACCATCAATTAATATTTCAACTGCGGAGGAATCTCCGACATAACCTACAATGCCACACATACTATCTCCTCTCCGAAGAACTCTTCTCGATTACCGGAATTCTTCATCTTGCATTTTATCATAACTGTCCATAGCTTGGACAATGGACGCACCTTCTTCATTGAGGGTAGTCTGTAATTTTCCATCCGCCAGCAATGCCCAGCTCGTATGCACGGCAAGCCATTTGCCATCCTCCGGCAGATGATCCGCCACCACCATCGCCAGAAAGTGGTGACTCTTCCGTACCGCATAGCGTAGAGCTTTTTCGCGCAACATCGCATCCATGCCCGTCCCCGGTTCATCCAGTATAAGGATATCGCCCGGCCACAATACGGTACGCAACAGTGCCACACGTCGTTTCATACCGCCTGAAAGCTGCATTGCCGGCTTGTCCCCAGCATCACCCAATTCCAGAGCCTCCAGTCCTTCAGCGATGGCCTCTTCGGAGATCCCCACAAAACGCAAGTTCTCTCGGACGGTGTGCTGTGGTAGCAGTCGATCTTCCTGAAAAAGAATCGCAAAGCGCAACGCCGTATCGTCGTTTTCATAGCGATGCTCTTGACGGCGCGAGGTTTCGTTTTCGTACACATTGCCACATGCGCCCTGTTCCAGACCGGAAAGCAAGCGCAGCAGCGTCGTCTTTCCCCGTCCCGATGGTCCCGTCAAGACAATGCGATCCCCGATCGCAATACGTCCGGAGACCCGATTCAATATGGTCTGTTCACCATAGGCCACTGACACATCCGTCCATCGCAAAAGTGGCCCCTCGCTCTGTTGCGAGGTTGCCCTTGGCGCCGCCTTTTGCACACCGATCCGACAGACGGCATGCACAGCCTTTTTCCACAAAAACAGCAACACTTTGGTATGGAAGGCGCTCAATAACAAAATCCAGCCCGTCCAAGCGAATAGCAATGGCATTTCCAAGGTCAATTTAGATTGAAAGAGGGCTTCCCCCAAGGTGTTTGTCGACAGAGCAATCATCTCGGCAGCCGCCCCGCCTTTCCATGCCAAACCGATGGCGTTATGAAAGGCAGCGGTCAAATATGGAGAGACCGTTGGCAACAACAACCCTCGAAATCGCAACGTAGGCGTCACATGAAAGGTATCTGCCATCTCTTCCAAATCATGGTCTACCGAGAGGCGGCCCACACGCGCATTTTCAAAGACGGGTGGCAGCACGAGCAAAAATACGATAAAAAATGCCAGATGCGCGGAAGGCATCAGAAAAAGAGCAAATAAAATAAAGGATGCCACCGGCACCGCACGCATCAATAAAACAGGTATGCGGCAAAAGCGATAAAGCAGAGGGTGCATCGCACTCTGCCAGCCGAGCAGACTGCCGAGAAACGCACCGACCAACAGGCCGCCTAACACATGTGCTTGTGAAAAAAAGAGGCGCAGAAGAAAGGACGGCTCCTGCACCGTGGCCATCATCGCTTCCAAAACCGTCCACGGTGCCGGCAAAAACAGGGGATTGGCCACCACCAGCGCGGCCATGCTCCACACGGCCAGCCAGAAAAGCAGTACCAACCCGTTTTTGCCTCTTTCCGTCATCTCCCGCTCCTCGTATTCTCTGCCGCCACGCGGACGGCTCTACTCCCTGTTATCGGCAGCAATGCGACAAGTTACGCTGCGCTACTGTTCACTGCCCGGCAGATAGTAGAAATCCGCCTGCGGCAGGGCACCGCCCACTGCCTTCGGGTTTTGCTTGAACAGCACTTGCAGATACCCTTCCAGTTTCTCCTGCATTTCCTTGCCCGTCACGCACACCAGATTGGCGTGCGGAATCGCCTTCTTCGCTACCGGTGCGGGCACAATACCCAGACGACCGATGATCGCTGCGGCTTTATCGGGATTTGCCTTGACCGTCGCCACAGAGGCTTGGGCCGCCTCCAGCAAATGCTGGATTTCCTCCGGATGTGCTGCCACAAATTCCTTGCGCGCTACCAATACACCCATCACCAGCGCTGAAGGCGTCTTTTCCTTCTTCTGCGCAGCATCCCAAGCGGCGGTAAGATCCACCGCCCGATGCAAATCCGGCGTCTTAGCTTCCGCCGACGTTACAAACGGCTCCGGCAACAGTGCCACCGCCTTCGGATTTTTCGTCATCGCTGCCAACGCCTCAGCGTGCTCACTCTTCCATTCGATGGTCACATCGCCATCGCTAAGACCATTCGCCTGAAGCAGATAGCGAAGCACATACTCCGGTGTGGCTCCCTTTCCCGAGGCTACAATTGTCTTTCCCTTCAAATCAGCAATGGATTTCACGCTATCGCCACGCTCCACCAGATACAACACACCGAGCGTATTGATATTAATCACCTGTACCTGGCCCTTGGTCCTGGCATACAGAACCGCCGCCAGATTCGACGGCACTGCCGCCACATCGATTTCCTTCTTCACCAGCAATGGCACCACTTCATCCGGCGATCCCGCCACACGATAGTTAAGCTTCTCCGTGCCGGCATCGGCTTTGGCAAACAAATCCGCGAGCCCCATCGATGTCGGCCCCTTCAGCGCAGCCAAGCGCAGCGTTTCGCCTTGAGCCGCTTTCGCACTCGCCTCTTCTTTCGACTGCTCCGTCTGCGTTGCTATCGATGCCGGTGTCTTCGAAGCGGCCTCACTGCTATCTTTTGGTGCCTTCCCACCGCAAGCGGTTAAAACCAGCGATAACACCATCGCCATAAATACACTGCCAAACAGACGTCCGAAACGTCTTTCTTGTTTCATTCTATTGCCTCGTTTCTATGTTCCTACTTTTCTTAATGTTCGCTACTCATTGTAAACCAGTTGTTTTGGGATTGGCAATGAAAAGAAGGCGGCCCAGAAGTCCGGCTCCTTTTCATGCTGAATGAAAATGATTTCTTTTCAATGGCGCTTGGCTGTGGTACCATAATTTCATAGATAGAGCTCGATGGATTCGTGGCCTATCCAGTGGCATGAAAACGTGTCCGCCTTGAAAATCAGCTAAAAATGGCGATGCGCAAATGCAATTTTCGTGAATTTTTTCACCCACTAGTCTATACTTTAGGAGGATCAATGAGAGTCAAAATTTGTACCGGCACGCGATGCATGTTTTATGGTGCCGATAACATCATGGATAATCTCATGGACTTGAAGGAAAACTTGGCCGAGTATCCGAGCATTCGGGAGGGCGCAGATTTTGAGATTGAGTTGTGCTCTTGTGATGGGACGTGTAAGGGATCGGACAAACGCGTAGCACCTGTGGTGACCATTGATAATGAGGTCATGCAAAAGGCTACGAGTCCTCAAGTCATGGAGAAAATCCTTGACGATTTACAGGAGGAAGAATGAAGTATAGTTATGTAGATGTCATCCGGCTCCGCCGTAGAGCTTTTGCGAGCATTGCTCGCATGGCCTACAATGACGAGAGTCTGCACGATCTCTATGAAGAAACCTATCGTGCACTCCCTGGAGAGGTAGCTCATTACCGAGAGAATATCTTTCGCGAACGAGCGGTGTACGGAGAGCGTCTGCGTATGGCACTGGGACTGGATGCCCGTGCGGCAGATGTCACCGGTTCTATTACCGAGGGCATTGAAAAAGTGGATGTGGCAACGCGGGTGCATCATCCCCCGCTGGTTTCGGTGATTAGAATTGCGTGCGAAGCATGCCCCGAACGTCACATTTTGATTACCGACAATTGCCGTAAATGCTTGGCACACCCCTGTAAAAATGCATGCCCGAAGAATGCCATCGATTTTGGAAAAGATAAGATGGTGATCGATCAAAAAAAATGCATTAAATGCAAGAAATGCGTAAAAGAATGCCCGTATAATGCCGTGCTGGAAACGGGGCGTCCTTGCGCTGAAGCCTGCGGGGTCAAAGCCATCGGTTCGGATTATTTGGGACGTGCGGATATCGATGCGGACAAATGCGTCAGTTGTGGCGCCTGCATTACCGCCTGCCCGTTTGGTGCAATTTCGGATAAATCGCAAATCTATCAAGTCATTAAAGCGATGAAAAAAGATACGCCTGTGTATGGCATCATCGCTCCATCGTTTACGGGACAATTCGGTTCTCTGACAAGCCCCGCCCAAGTGCGTGAAGCCATTCGTCGATTGGGCTTTGCGGATGTTGTGGAGGTTGGTCTGGGTGCGGATCTTACCACCATGAATGAAGCTAAGGAGTTTTTGGAGAGCGTGCCGAATGAACGGCCTTTCATGGGCACAAGCTGCTGCTATTCCTGGAAGCTGATGGTAAAGAAGAATTTCCCGAATTTGGATCCGTTGATTTCAGACAGTTCCACACCAATGGTGTATACAGCGCAACAGATCAAGAAAGCACATCCGGGCTGCAAGGTGGTGTTCATCGGTCCTTGTATCTCCAAAAAACTGGAGGGACTGCAACCGGCCGTACACGACATGGTGGATTTTGTCATCACGTTTGAAGAGCTGATGGGCATGTTGGTGGCTAAGGAAATTGAACCATCATCCATTGAGACCGAAGAAAACTTTGATGATGCCTCCAAAACCGGCCGTGGCTATGCGGTGGCCGGCGGCGTTGCCAAAGCCGTCGTCGCGCGGGCCAAAGAAATTGATGCGGATCGCGACATTACCGTGGAAAGTGCCGAGGGCTTGGCCAATTGTGTCATGCTCATGCGCATGGCAAAAGCCGGGCGCAAAGGCGGCATGCTTCTGGAAGGCATGGCCTGTGAAGCAGGCTGCATTGGCGGGCCTGGTGTTATCGTACCACGGCATCGCGCACGCAAAGCCAATGCACAATTTTCCGCTACGTCGTCCTTTGCCTCGCCATGGGACAATACGAATATTCCCCAAGAAGATAAGCCTGTCTGATCGCAGGCGACAGCATAAAAAAAGAGAGCCTTTAGAGGCTCTCTTTTTTACTTTACTTTTCCGCCGCAGCCGGCAAAGGATATTTGGCGACATAGTAATCAAATTTCTGACGGAATTTCTCGCTGGATTTATCAATATGCGATTGATATTCGTGCGCCAAGTATTTCTTCGTCGTGTACTGAATTACACTGATGCCGATATTGGAACAGTGATCCGCAATACGCTCTAAGCTGTTAAACATTTCGATGATGATCGGGCCATTGATGGCGCTGCATTCACCATTTTGCAAACGTTCAATGTGACGGTGGGACAGCGTCTGGTTGATCTCGTCAATGCATTCTTCTAATGGCTCAATTTGAATCGCTTTCTCATAAGAGAGACTTTCCAGCGCAATACAGCTGTTATGCACGATCTCATTTACCGCATCGGTGTAGACCTTTAACTCCCGCTTCGCCAGTAAGGAAAATTTTTGCGGCGACTCCACGCTTTTTAGCACCTGATCGGCAAGATTGATGCCGTAATCACTCACGCGCTCAATATCGTTTAGTGAATACATCAGCACCGTCAGCTTGTTCGCATCGCTATCAGACAACGAAGCCTTCGAGATTTTTACACTGTAATCCTGTAATGCATCCTCATAGCGGTCAACTTGCCGTTCCATCCATTCGATTTTCTCATGGCGTTCCGGTGTATACGCTTCGAACAATAGGGCGGTCTCCTTAAATTCCTGGGCCGTCAGTTTCATCATCTGACACAGAACGGCATAAGCTTGCTGTACGGCAAAGTCCGGGCGATTTAACAGACGCGGTTCCAACAATTTCAGATCCTGCTCCACGGCATCTTCTACCACCGTCGGCTTTTTATCTTTAATAATTTTGGCGGATAATTCCACCAGCTTATCTGAAAACGGATATAACGCCAATGTCGTTGCTACGTTAAAGGTCGTATGAATAATCGCAATATTCACCGCGTTGACGGTATCGTTTAAAAACGTGTAATGGAAAAGCAAATTGCCCAGATAAAAGGCGCACAGGAACAGTCCTGTTCCGAGAACGTTAAAAATCAAGTGAATGATGGCGGCGCGCTTGGCATTCACTTCTGCCCCGATACCCGACAACAACGCGGTAACGCAGGTACCAATATTCTGGCCCATGATGACCGGAATGGCTGCCCCAAAGGTGATGGCTCCCGTCGACGACAACGCCTGTAAAATACCCGTAAAGGCCGAGGACGATTGAATTAGTGCCGTAATGCCCATGCCCAATAACAATCCAAGCACCGGGTTGGAAAATAAATTCACAATCTTAAAGAAGGCTGCGGATGTCTGCAAAGGCTCCATCGATCGCATCATGGTCTCCATGCCGAACATCAGCACGGAAAAGCCCAAAAGTACGCTGGATTTCGCCTTTTGATTCTCGTTCTTTGCCCGAAATAATATGATGACGCCCACTAAGGCCAATATCGGTGAAAACGAACTGGGCTTCAACATCTGTATCCAAAAGTTTTCGCCTGACAGACCGCTTAAACTTAAAATCCACGCCGTAATCGTTGTACCAATGTTGGCGCCCATGATGATGGAAACCGCCTGCTGCAACTGCAACACGCCCGAGTTTACCAACGCAACCACCATCACCGTCGTCGCCGCCGATGCTTGGATTACCGCCGTCACCCCCGCTCCCAGCAATACACCCTTGATCTTACTGGAAACCAGCCGCTTCAGCAGTCCCTCCATCTTGCCGCCGGAGACCACATTTAACCCATCCCCCATCAGCGACATACCAAAGAGCAGCATGGCAACGCCACCCAACAATCCCAAATAATCGAATACTGTCATAACCGCGGTATCCCCTCACGCTTCGAGTGTTCATTTCCTAACCGATTTTTCGGTACGGCATGCCGTTTTTCAAAACGGCGCAGCCATTTTTGACGGCTAAGCCGCTCTTTTATTGTACATGAATTCGACGAAAAGTTCTTATCTTCCTCACATTTTCTTAACAAAAATTTACCTTTTAGCGATGATAAGGGGGCTGAAAAGAAAGAAATTATTCATGTATTGAAACTATGTCCAAAAAAAGTCGGGGCGTATCCGCCCCGACTGCCTGTTTATTTTCGAAAGTGTCACTAATGAATTCCCACTAAATTCATGAAGAACGTGATATTGGCCGCATTGGTGAAGTTGGAGAACATACCTCCGACCACGGGAACAATGATAAAGGCCAACTTAGAATAGCGATAGACATCGGTCAAGGCGTTCATGTTGGCCATAGAGGCCGGTACTGCGCCCAGACCAAAACCGATATGTCCAGCCACCATGACCGCAGCATCGTAGTCTTTGCCGAGGGCGCGGAAGGTGATGAAATAGGTGAACAGAATGGTGACAAGGGTACCTGCGACTAAGAGCAAAATCAGCGGAATCGCCAAGGCTGCCAATTCCCATAAACGCATTGTCATAACCGCCATGGAGACGAACATGGAAAGACAAACGGAACCCAGAATGTCAATCTCCTTCTCCGGCGTTGCTTTGGACGATTTCTTCAAAGCGTCGTAGATATTGCGAACGATGGCACCGCCCACCATGCCCATGACGTGGATGGGGAAATTCAACCCCGGGAATATGAGACTAAAAGATCCATCAAAAAGGCACCGATGCCAAAGGCAATCAGCGTTAAAGCGCAGCCTAAGGCAAAGCGCTTGCCGTCAAGCGGAATCACTTTACCGGCTTCTTCGAGTGCTTCTGCATCGGAGGTGTCCTTCTCATTCGGATCATAAAGATGATACTTCTTGATCAAGCGCGTCGCTACCGGGCCGCCCAAAATCGACCCCGCCGCCAAGCCATATGTAGCCGCAGCCACTGCAACGGTCACAGCGCCTTGCACACCGGCTTTTTCGGCCAACGGTGCATAAGCCGCGGCGTTACCATGTCCGCCAGTCAATGGAATTGAGCCGGTCATAAGTCCGAGCTTCGGATCCATCCCAACTACAGGAGAAAGGCCGACCACCGTCACGTTTTGCAACACGGCAAGCACGCCCGCAAGGACAATAAAAATCAACAATTTCCCAGATGCTTTCTTCATCAGCGATGCGCTGGCTTCGAAACCGCTCGCAGTAAAGAAAAGATACATGAAGAAACTCTGCAGCTTTGTATCAAACTTAAATTCCAACATTCCCGTGGAATGCAGAATCAGAGTCAAGATCGCAAAAAGCGTTCCACCTACCACCGCTTCCGGAATGGACCAGTTTACCAGGAACGTGACCTTGGAACGGACAAAACGTCCGAGCCACACCAAAAGCACCGCCAACATCAATGTTTTTGCTAAGTTTAATTCCAATAATGGCATAACCTCCTCCTTTCTTCAGACAGGCCACTCATTATAGACGCATAGAACGTCTGTAGGGAATCCCCCTGTCGACATTTTTTTACCCTTTTTCTTGATAAATCGAAAACATGTTTTCTCAACCTTTGACGAATCATTCATAATTTATCAACCATGAGCAAAAAGCAAAAAAACGCCCCATGGCTAAAAATTTCTTAGCCATGGGGCAGTTCATTCTTACAAGGATTCGGTTACCCGCCCCGCGCTTAGGCGGCTACAGGTGTTTCCCCGTTCTTCTTTCTGCCTACGAATTGCAAGGCAATCACAACACCAACCAGAGCCACACCGGCGATATCCGTCACAAGCCCCGGGTAAATCAGAAGCAGACCGCCCACGACCGAAAGGATACGCTGCCAAATCGGCATCTTGCTGTAGATGAAGCCCGCCAAACCGGCCGATACGCCGAAGAGACCGACAATCGAAGTCAACACGATCAGAATGATCTCCAGCGGTGTAGTCTCAATGAAGAGCAGCGCAGGACTCATGACAAAGATGTACGGTACGATAAATGCCGCAATCGCCAGACGAGTGGCCGTAAAAGCAGTCTTCATCGGGTTCGAACGCGCAATCGCACTGCCGGCGTAAGCTGCCAAAGCAACCGGCGGCGTGATGTCGGCGATAATGCCGAAGTAGAAAACAAACATATTCGCAGCAATCGCATTGACGCCCATACCGGAGACTAGGATCGGAGCGCATGTGGTTGCCATGATGATGTAGTTTGCTGTTGTCGGAACGCCCATGCCCAAAACGATGCAGGTGAGCATCGTCAGCATTAAAGCGATCAACAAATTGCCGTTGGACATGCCGACGATGGCCGAAATCAGAACCTGACCGAGACCCGTCATCGTGACGACACCGGCAATGATACCGGCAACGCCGCAGGCGATGGCCACGGAGATCGTATTCTTCGTACCATTTTCCAACACAGTGATAAAGCCACTCGGCGTCATGCGCGTTTCTTTACGGAACATGCTGACGACGATGGCCACCAAGGTAGCAATAACCGCTGAACGAGCCATCGTAAAGCCCGCCATGACCATCCAGACGAGGATGATCAAGGGCAACAGCAAATAGCCCTGTTTCAGCACCAATTTACCGAAATGCGGCAAATCTTCTTTCTTCAAGCCGCGCAGTCCGGTGCGTAACGCTTCCAAATGAACGGCGATGAAGATGCCCAAGAAATACAGGAATGCGGGCAGGATCGCCTTAACAGCAATATCCGCATAAGGCACGCCAACCATCTCTGCCATCAGGAAGGCAGCAGCACCCATGATCGGAGGCATGATCTGTCCACCGGTCGAAGCGGAGGCTTCAACAGCACCCGCGAATTCGGCACGATAACCGGTTTTCTTCATCAGCGGGATCGTAACAGAACCGGTGGTAACCGTATTGGCAACGGACGAGCCGGAAACCATACCGCAGAGAGCGGAAGAAATAACCGCAACCTTTGCCGGACCGCCTTTGGATGCGCCAGCAATGGAGTTAGCCACTTGAATGAAGAAATCGGAAATACCGGTTCCTTCGAGGAACGCCCCGAAGATGATGAACAACACAATGTAAGTGGAGCAAACGCCAATCGGCGTACCGATAACGCCCGTCGTAGTATAGAAGAGGTTATAGATGATCACGCGCAAGGCCTTGCCTTGAGCAAAGGAATAGATAACAAAGAAGCCGGCCACAAAGAGAATCGGCAAGCCGACGACACGGCGGCATGCTTCTGCAAGGATAACAATACCGATGATACCTAGGACGACTTCCAATTGTCCGATACGGGTAGCCTGATCAATGACCGCTTTAAAGTTCATAATGTAATAGAAAAAGCTTCCCGCGCCCAAGAGCATCAGAATCACATCATAGAAGGGCATGTGGTTCACTTTTCCGGCATCCTTTTTGCGTAAAGGATACATCAGGAAGGCAAAGATAATGATGGTACCGAGGAACAAGCAACGGCGGATACGTTCATCCCAGTTGGCAAACAGGTTCAGCCAAATCATTAACAGGGCAAATGCCGCCATCACGTACTTAATAATTTTTCCCGGCGTTCCGGTCCAAATACGGGTATTGGACTCACGGTCATACTTTTTCATAATTTCTTCCACGTCCGCCATGGTGCCGGTACTGGTATCAACCGATTCCGGTGTTGGGGTGGACGTGTCTTTGAAATCATCAGTCATCGCCGCTTCTCCTTTCTTGTTTCTTTTTGATATAGAGGACAAACGCAAGGAAAGAAGTGGCGGCCTTACCGTTCACGTCTTCGATCCGTAGCGGATTCTTCTATTTGTTTTCAAACGTAAAAACTACATTCGCATTGCGTCCGCATAGGTCTCGCAAACTGACCTTTTTCTTGCCCATCGTCAGGATATGATCCGAGACAGTTCCCACAATATAGGAAAGATGCGGAATTTCTTTATGAATGTTGGAGACCACAATTTCACCGTTTTTGCCGGTAGAAAGCGTCTCTCCTGCATTCAGTTCGGTTTGCACGCCCGCGCCAAACTCGGCGTAACGTGTCTCCTCCACATAAATCTTGCCCTGCTCAATTTGGTAAGTATCGCTGTAAGGTTTCTGATTGACCGAATGAATAAAGGTAACGGTAAATTGATCGCCTTCTGAGAGGGGGTAACGGGCGAATACCTCGCCCGTTTTTCCGCTGCGCAGGACCAGCTCAGACTCCTTTGAAGCGCAGCCCCCGATCAGAAGCAAGAGGACGGCCATGAACACGGCCACGGCCGTCGCTCGACTAATAATCCCTAGACGTGATGTCATCGGTTATTTCATGACTCCAATCTCTTTGAAGTACTTCGCAGCACCCGGATGGAACGGAACAGAAATGGACTCGGTAGCATACTTCGGATCCAACAATTTGCCCTTCGCATGGGATTGAGCAATGGTGTCTTTGTTCTCGAAAATGCCCTTGGTCAGTTTGTAGACGGCATCTTCCGGTAAATCCTTGCGGCAGATGATGGTTGCTTTAACAGCAACGGTTGACACATCACCCTCCAGGCCCTTATAGGTGTCTTTAGGAATGTTCATTTCCGAATAGAACGGATAGTCTTTCATCAGCTTGTCGGCATGTTCTTTATCAATGCTTACAAGGGAGATGTCGTTGGTCGTTGCTAATTCGGTCACAGCCGTGGTCGGCGCACCGGCAACAATGAAGAATGCATCAATTTTGCCATCTTTCAACGCTTCTGCGGAATCGCCGAAGGAGAGGTTGTGCTTCTTAATGTCTTTTTCAATATCAATGCCGTAAGCAGCAAGGATCTGCGTTGCATTGAATTCAACGCCCGAGCCGGCATCACCAACAGAGACGTTCTTGCCCTTCAGATCGGCAACGGATTTTAATCCTTTGGCACCGATGATCTGGCAGGTTTCCGGATACAGAGCAGCAACGGTAGCGAAACTGTCAAATTTGCCATCTTTCTTAAAGAGGCTTTCGCCCTTCATGGCATAGTCCATAACGTCGTTCTGTACAAAGCCGATCTGGGCTTCATTGTCGTCCAACGAGAAGATGTTTGCCTTGGAGGCGCCGGTGGATTGCACGGTTAATTTGATATCAGGAACTTTTTCACTAAAGACGTTCGCAATGACGCCGCCAAAAGCATAATACGTACCGGTGGATCCGCCGGTGGCAAAATTCCAGTTAACTGCTTTCCCGGTAGAAGCTGCCGGCGCCGCCGTTGAAGCGGTTCCGGCCTTTGACTCTTCAGCCGGTTTTTCGCTGCCTTTGCCGCCGCAGGCTGTCAGACCAACGGCCAACGCCAAAGCTAAAAAGATACCAAGTGTTTTTTTCATAAAGCTCTCCTTTCATACTGCCGCCGCCATCAAATACGCCGGCAGGAGCTGAGGACAAAATCTGCCCTCTTGCTTCTTGCTGCGCAAGAAAATCGTCAACTATGTGTAACAGTTTCCGACGCCTGAGCTGTCACGTCGAATCCTGCCTCCTGCTTTCCGAAACACGTTTACGTGGAGGAAAGAATCGTAAGTCTACGCCTATTCATCCCTCACATCGTGTTAGAAAGGTTTTCCCAAAAACGTCTTCTGAACGTCTACTAATTGGAAATGTAACGTTCGTATAAGTAATAACGTTTTCCTATTGCCTGAAGTAGCAAGACATTTGCTACTTCATACCGGGTGCCCGGTTACCCGGGCTTCCCGTCATCCAAACATATTGAGCAGCAGACCGGCGGCAACCGCCGAACCGATAACGCCTGCTACATTCGGTCCCATCGCATGCATCAACAGGAAATTCGAGGGATCTTCTTTCTGTCCCACTTTTTGTACCACACGTGCTGCCATCGGAACAGCCGAAACGCCGGCAGCGCCGATCAACGGGTTAATTTTACCACCCGAAAGCTTGCACATGATTTTACCGAAAATTACACCGCCTGCCGTGCCAACGGCAAAAGCAACCAAGCCCATAGCCAGAATGCCAAGCGTCTGCGCCGTAAGGAAATTCTCCGCACGCGCAGTCGCACCGACCGTCGTGCCCAGAAGAATCGTAACCGTGTACATAATGGTATCCTTCGCAGCCGTGACCAGATGCGGTACGACGCCGACTTCTTTAAACAAGTTGCCGAGCATCAGCATACCAATCAGCGGTCCTGCGGGAGGAACGATAAGCGTAACGACAATCGTTACGATAATCGGAAAGAGAATCTTCTCCCGTTTGCTTACCGGACGCAACGTCGTCATCTTGATGCGGCGTTCTTCCTTCGTGGTCAACAGCTTCATGATGGGCGGCTGAATAACCGGAACCAGCGCCATATAGGAGTACGCAGCAATTGCGATCGCCCCCAGAAGATGCGGCGCCATTCGACTGGTTAAATACAGTGCGGTCGGGCCGTCTGCACCACCGATGATACCGATGGAGCCGGCTTCCTGCGGATTAAAGCCCAGCAGGATCGCGCCCGTGAAGGCGAAGAAGATGCCCAACTGTGCTGCAGCGCCTAATAGAAGGCTCTTGGGGTTTGCAATCAACGGTGAAAAGTCCGTGGACGCGCCGACGCCCAAGAAAATCAGTGGCGGATAAATGCCCAAATGAACGCCTTCATAGAGGAGGTTCAGCAAGCCACCCTGATCCATCAAGCCTGCTAATGGCAGGTTGGCAAGCAACATGCCAAAGGAAATCGGAATTAAGAGGTATGGTTCATACCCTTTCGCAATGGCCAGGTATAAAAACAAGCAAGCCACGCCGAGCATAATGATCGTTCCGAGATCCAGTGCCATGAAACCGCTGCTTTTAAAAAAGGAAATCAGCATATCTATCATGGCAGACTCCTTTACTTAAGCGAATAAAGCGCCTCACCGGTGTCGACCGTCTGACCTTCGGTGACATAGATCTTACCGATGACGCCATCACGCGGTGCGACAATTTCGTTTTCCATCTTCATAGCTTCCAAGATGATAACCGTATCACCAGCGGCGACTTCATCGCCTTCCGACGCTACGATCTTCCAAATGTTGCCCTGTAAGGGTGCTTCCTGGTCCTCACCTTCGCCGGATGCGGCGGCATGGTGTTCTGCCGGTTTTTTCTGTGCCGCAGGAGCAGCGGGAGCTGCTGCCGGCTTAGGAGCTGCGGGAGCAACCGGAGCAACCGGTGCCACCGGAGCGAAAGCCTGCGGTGCGCGCGTTACGGGACCGTTTGCGCTGCCGACTTCTTCCAGAGTCACTTCATAGGTTTTTCCCTCTACTGTGACGTGATAAGTTTTTTGCATAGATTTCTCCTTCCGTATGTGCCTCTTTAGCATTATCCAACAAAATCAATAAATCGTCCACTATTTGCGATTGGCTTTCGAATAGGCATATAGTGCAGCGCCCAGCGCTCCGACATATTGCGATAAAGGAGAGGTGGAAACTTCGTGTTCAAGCTGATCCTGCAAGGCTTTTACGACACCGGCGTTTTGTGCGACGCCGCCGGTCATGACAACACGGTCACGAATGCCCACGCGTCGTGCCAAGCCGACCACACGTGCGGTAATGGCATAATGAATGCCGTTAACCACATCTTCTTTCTTTTCTCCGTTTGCCAGCTGACTAATAACTTCCGACTCCGCAAACACGGTGCAAGTCGAGCTGATCGCTATTTTCTTTGTCGATTTAGCCGCTAAAGAAGCCAAGTCGGATACATCGACTTCTAAAATACGCGCCATGACATCCAAAAAACGTCCGGTTCCGGCTGCGCATTTATCATTCATCTGAAAGTTGACCATGGCGCCATGATCAATCTGAATGACTTTCACATCCTGCCCACCGATATCAATGACAGTGCGCACATCCGGAAAGAGATGATTCGCGCCTTTGGCGTGACAGCTTAATTCGCTCATTTGGGCATCCGCACGTTCAAAGGTATTTCTGCCATACCCTGTCGCTAAGACATAATCGATTTCGTCAGCCGAAAGCCCGGCGGATTCCAGTACGCCTTCAAACGCACGATTCGGCCCGGTAGTACCTGTGCCCACAGCCACCTTGAAGGTGCCGACGATCTCGTCGCCATCCTTCAAGATAACCGCTTTACAGGCCGAGGAACCGATATCAATTCCCATAGTATATGTCACGGATTTCCTCACTGTTTCTAATTCTTGACGAAACCTTAGGCCATTTCATCAGCCAAAACATCTGCAAAAGCTTGCAGAGCGGTCTTGGCTTGACCAAAGTCGCGCATTTGATGATCAATGCCCAAACGAATATGACGAATATTCTGTTTATCAAACTCCTGGCGCAGAGAAGGATATTCCATTTCCTCCGGGTCACAGAAGTTCTGCATAAATACGACAATACCCTGTGCCTTACTGTCGCGCACTAAGTCGCAGACGTATTCGGCACGGCGATTTTCTGCCGATGCTTCATCGTAGAGCAATACATCGTAATCCTGATCCGCAAATTGCTGTGCCAGGGCACGCATCGGATCATCATCTTCCGGTACATCGGTGCGGAAGCTGCGGCTCTCATGAGCCACATCATCCATAGCAATGGCAATCTTGTTGTCATCCAAAATTTGCAGCAGATCCGGATTATCGCAGATGATGCCCGACGTAACGATGCGTACACCGTTCCAATCGGAAGCCGGCAATTTCTCCAGCTCGTCATTTAGTGCGGTCAGTTTGTCCGTGTATTCATCTTTCAGCATGAAGTACGAAGCCTTCAAGACAGCGCTGCGGTTGACAGCAGATACCGCTTCCGGATGCTCGCCGGCCAATTTCACAAAGCGACGACGTTCTTCACGGCTGCGATTGTAAACCTTAATGGCTTCTTTCAACGCTTCATCGGTAATTTTTTTACCGGCAATTTCTTCCAATTGCTCTTTCACGTTATTGTATTGGGAAATGGTGTATTGGATGCCGTATTCCGGACGACGGTTTTGCGGATGTGCCAAGAAGATGGTCGGCATTTTCCCCAATTTGTCCATCGCCACACGGATATTCTGGCTCATCGGGCGCAGTGTATCGCACAGTACGGTCATGATCACGCCGTCCAAGTCGTCCAGCGTACCGTCCAACAGCATTTCCAGGTCCAGTTGTGCCAGGGAGCAATAGAACGAAGCGCAGTATTCCTTAGCTTCTTTAATGTTCTTATCATTCGTTCCCCACATGCCCATCGGTACCATATCGGCTGCGAAGACCAATTCTTCCGGTGCGTAGTACGGCATAACGCCAATGGCTTTACGACCTTCGGCTTTATATTTCTTCAGCTGTGCTGCCGGGTTGTTAGCAACCTGAGCAAAAGCATCAAATTGTTCCTGCATGCTCATCTTAGTCCTCCTTCATCTTCGCACGACGATCGGCCATAGCTTCCACAAGTCCCTGCACACGTGTTTCATATTGTGCAGCGTTGAAGTTACGCGGATCCGCCTGGTCACCATCGAAGGAGACGCAAGGAATGCCCAGTTCTTCTGTCCAGCGGCGCTGCATTTCCGGCATATAACCGGACCACGGTTTGCAGCTGCGGTTGTAGTGGACCAAGGCGCCGTCAACCTTATTGTCGCGGCAGAGCTTAGCGCGCCATTCCACACCCTCTTCAAGACATACGCTGTTCGGTGCCTTGCAGTAGGCAGCGCACATGCTGTCCAAATCATCATAGACGAAGCCGAATGCCGGCGCATACACAACGGCGGTGACGTTCAGTCCGTCCTTCTTTAACGGCTTAAACAGATCACGCAGAGCCGGCCAGCACGGAATACCCTCAAAGAGGATACGGTACTGTTCTTCAAACGGCGCTGTGGATTTGCCTTCCTGGCGATAACGTTCGAGGTCCACGGCCAGCTGATCAAAAGCGGCTGCTGTCGCCTTCTTGGCACGAGCCGTAACAATATCTGCCATGTGGTTAAACAGATCAAAGCCCGACATCGGAGACGGCACATACTTCTGGAAATCACACACCTTTAACCAAGCCTTAGAAGTACGGTTGGCGTTGGCGCAGACTTCCTCGAATTTCTTCTCATCAAACTTCTTGCCCGAGATCTTCTCCAGCTGTTCGATGGCGTCCATGAACTGTCCCTTAATATAGGCGACATTGTCTTCGGACACGCCGATTTCGTTACGATACGGAATATCGATCATGATCAGCGGAATATTGTGCATACGCGCAATGTTCTCATACCATTTGGTCATGCAGTTGCAAATATTGTTGCAGCAGAGCACGAAATCCGGCTCTGGCACGCGACGGCTCTCGTTCGTCGTCTCAACGCCGGCCGAGTAGGCTAAGCTGATACGGGCGTAGCCGCAAATATCGTTATCAAAGCCAATGTTCTCGGCTTCCTGGCACATGCGTTCTCCGTCGTGACGCGCCGCAATACCGGCAGCCTGGTTTTCCGGATACACAACAGCCAGATCAAATACTTCGGCCAGTTCGCACGGGAACTTCGATGACGACCAGCCTACCGGACGGCCCGCTTTTTTCGCGTCCCACGCCGCCTGATACACATCGGTCACGATGTCCTGAAGCATTTTGACACCGGGTAATACTTCCCTCTTTTTCTTCGGAGCTTCCTGCGTCCCCTCTGCTTTCGGGGCCTCCGTTACGGTTTTATCCTGTAACGTTTCTTTTTGTTCCGTCACAATAATCTCCTTTCCTCCATAAATGTTGCCATTGGTACAGGCCGAGCTCCACACTCGGCGGTACGTTATTTTTGAATGGCATCAAAATCGCGAATGATGCGCGGGGTCATCATTTGATGGACCGGTGCGATCGATTGCGGATTCTGATAATAGCTCTCCGTAAAGGCCTGGATGTAGGAGCGCAGATGAACCATGTTCACCACTTCGTCCACCAGACCCAATTTTGCGCAGTACTGCGGCGTGGACTTTTCTGTGTAATCATTGATCAGCTGGTTCATCTTTTCAATGACCGGTTCCAGATCGTTGCCCGCTTTCTGCTCTTTCACCAGACGACGGCTATACATTGCTGCCGCAGCGGTTTCGCCGGTCATAACGTTCATCTCTGTAGCAGCAGTGCCCAGGGAGAAGACGTTCGACGCATGTCCCTGCGGGCCGCCCATGACATAGTGTGCCGCAGCGGTACCCTTGCGCAGGGTGATTTCCAGCGATGCCATGTGCGTATCCTGGATGGAATAGATCAAAGACTGTCCCAAGCCCAGCAATTCCGCACGTTCGGCCGGATCACCGACATCAATGCCGGTCGTATCCTGAATCCATACCAGAGGCACACGATCGCGAGCGCACAACGTCACGAACTCGTTCATTTTGATCAAGCCCTGGCGATACAGTTTACCACCGATACCGACGGATCCTTCTTTGTACTCAGGATAGTTCATCAGAAGACCCTGGTTATTCGTCACAACGCCAACCAGCAAGCCATTGACTTTTGCCAGGCCGCAGATAATTTCCGGACCATAGCTCTTTTTGTATTCCATGAATTCTGAGCCGTCGAACAGACGCCCCAGCACATCGGCCGGTTTGTACTGTCTCTTTTTGTTCAGCGGAACGATCGAATACAGATCTTCCGACGAATACAGCGGTTCCTTTGGATCGTCTACGCGGAAGAACTGCGGGTCGTAGCAGGGCAGGAAACCCACATATTTGCGGATGCCTGCTAAAACGCCTTGTTCATCGGCATAAACTTCACGGAAGAAGCCCGTCTCGTTGTAGTGAACGCCAACCGTTCCCGGCGGTGTCGAGGTGTCGCGCTTGGTCGCTTCGATCAGTTGCTCGGCGCCTTCCATGTCCATGTAGCCCTTCGGGTTCATACCGCCCAAAATACCAGCGCCACCGACGGCCATGTTAGCATCCTGATGTGCAATCAAAATCGTCGGGCTGATGGAGTGATAGCCACCACCTGCCGGGTTCGTACCGAAGATACCGACAATGACCGGAACGCCCAGCTGGTTCAATTCCGAGTTGCGGTAGAACGGAGCGCCGCCGCCGCGACGGTTACCGTATACCAGTTCCTGCTCGTCCAGCTTAACGCCGGAGCAGTTCAGCACGTATACCAGTGGAATGTGCAGCATTTTTGCTGTATCGGAGGCGCGAATCAAGTTCTCGGACTGTCCCGGTACCCAAGCACCTGCCAGCTTCTTGTTATCCGAAGCAACAACCACTGTCCAGCGGCCCGAGATGTGACCCAAGCCCTTGATAATGCCCGTCGATCCGTTCTTGTTGTTCATCGGATTGTAAAGGCTGTTCAGTGGAAGGAAAATTCCATCATCCACTAATGACAATACGCGCTCCCAAGCCGTCATCTGGCCGGATTTATGAATACCTTCGTCCGATTTTCCGGCATCGGCCGCTTCTTTGACGCGCTTAGCAATGTCTGCTTCAATGTCCTTTAATTCTTTTTCATTCTCCGGATTGGGACGATTCAACGGTCCACCGACCGTCGGCATCGTCTGAAAATAGCCGGGCATGGAATACATATACTCGCTCATCGTTTCTCCAGTTCCCTTCTCTGTTCTCCCTTGCGTCGGGACTATTTGTTTTCCTTTGGTACTTTAATGAAGACCTGACCCGGGTCGATTTCCTCACGGATGATGCGGATGATTTCGGGATCCGGTCCCTCCATCTTCTCTGCACGGCTGAGGTCAATCTCAAATCCGGTGTTTTCCTGAATTTCTTCCGGCGTCGTGTACGGATAGTAGTAAGCCAGATACATTCTCTTCGTCTGCTCATCAAACTTCATGATGCCCAGATCCGTTACAACCATCTGCGGGCCGCGATCCTCCGGCAAACCGGCAGCAGCGCGAGTTCCCGGTCCGGTAACCCAACCCGGGCTCGTCACGTAGTCAATGTGTTCCGTGAAGCGACGCTTCTGATGTTGCATCATCAATACCGTGTTCTGATAGGTGGCAATGCCGTTCGCGCCGCCCGAACCGGTAAAGCGTGTTTTCGGATGATTGTAATCGCCGATGGATGTGGAGTTCACGTTGCCATACGGGTCGATTTCGGCGCCGCCGATGAAGGCGATAGCGTTATCGAATCCGTGCAGGTACATATTGGTTTCAAAGCCGACGAAGCGAACGTTCGGCCACTGTACAGCGCAGTGCGCCATGAAACGGCAGTCGCCGACGCTGCGCGGTACTTCGACCGGAGCGCAGTCCATCAGACCGCTCTCTACGATCAAATGACAACTCGGCTGAATCACGCGCTTGGCAAGGGTTCCGCCGATCAGCGGAAGTCCTGTACCGATGGTAACGATCATATCCGGTTTAATGGATTTCGCAATGGCATAGGCCTGCATTTCCTGTTTGGTGTACTTTGTGTAATCTGACATGTCGATTCCCCTCCTGCTTATTTCACGTAGGTCGAGTAACCGAGACCCGGCACAACTTTTAGCTTAGCAAGACGGCTACCGCCGATCTTATCCAGCAACTGCTCATGGTTCTCTAAGCTGTAGATCCATTTTTCGCAGAAGTCCTTGAAGTTCTCCGGCATATGGTCCGGATCATAGGGGATCTTCTTCTTGTCCATTTTGGCCTTTGCATCGTTGTCATCCAGATACTTGGATGCTTTGTCGTATTCACGAAGCAGGTCCGGATCGTCATCGTAGTAGTCATAGCACTGAGACGGCCATGCGCCAAACGGCACATGCACCACCGCATCCACGCAACCAGCAAACACATTCGGCAGTGACGGATCCTTGCGGATCTCTTCATTGCTGACGAGTTCTTCGCACGTCACGATGGTCTTGCGCGCCGCCATAGCAATGTCTACATCATGGAATTCATCGCCATAAATGATGGCGGTGCCGTCCGGGCTGGCTTTTTGCACATGAATAATCGCCGTATCCAGCTTCGGTACCGGTACAGCGACGCATTTTTCGCCCGGTTGGAACGGATTGTCCATTTCCACCAGTTTCAGATCATCTACTTTTTCCAATTTCTTTCGTACTTCTTCTGACATGCCCCAGTATTTCGTTAAACCACTGGCTGCCATAAAACGGGTCGGTAAGAACGGAAGGCCCAATGCGGCGGCATGCAACTGCAGCATCAGCACGTCCTGCGAATAATCTTCAAAAAGAATTTCGCCTTTTTCAATGGCCTCGCGGAAGCGACGAGAAACGTTCGTGAATCCGGAGTTTGCCGTATAGCAGTTGATATACGCTTTTACACGGCCTTCGCCAATCAACAGATCCCAGTCTCCGCCGGCAGGACTGGACCAACCGATGAAATCCTTCTGTCCCTGACGAAGAATCTCAAATACTGCAGCATACGGCTTGCGGTTCGTGGTAAAACCACCGAAGCACATGACATCGCCACTCTCGACATACTTAGCGACGGCATCCTTCATGGACATCACTTTGTCCGACATGATTCCCTCCTCATTTCATTTGCAAAGGTTTTTCATTGTAGTAAGCCTTCTCTGTTATTCTACAGAACTTTCAGACTTCCGTCCACCGAAAAGCCAAAATCCGATAACGCGTCCCAAATCGCCGCCTCGAATCGATACCTAAGCGCTTGCAAAACATAGCGAAAGGCGCGCGCCAGGCATCCTCAGACCTCCACCGAAGTTTTTTAAGCCGATTTCTCCTGTGGCAATGTGTGTGTTTTCTCTTTCAGCATACGAAGCATCATCCAAACCACGCCGATACCTAAGAGAATGTGACCGATACCCGCCATGCCGGAAAGCATGGCATCCGGAAAGAGGGCAACGCCCTCCGCCGTAATAGAATAGATGCCGCGCACCATAAAGGCAACGATCGTCCCGGTTAGGCCGATAACATAGACGGCAAGCGGCCGAACATAGCCCTTTAGTGACTTCTCCTGCTGTAGTAGAACAAAAAGCAACAAGAAAAATAGAAAGCCCAAGACCAGAAGGTGGACATGTACAACGCTTAGCGCAGTGTGCGCCGTCCATCCGAAGGCTTTCGTAAATTCGCGGTAAAAGACGCCGCCGGAAAGGCCGAGCACTAAGAACGTGATCGCCTGCTTAAGCAATGCCGAAGGACGAAGCTGCGGAATAAAGTGGCGATAGCCGACACCCACCAGAAGCACATAGGCAACGGTTTTTGGAATCATCAAAAGCCCGAGGAGGGGAACAAAGCGCGCGCCGATGACGACGGGGGCATAGAACAGAAAGCTCGCAGCAATCAACAGAGCGGTGTGCTGAAGGCCTGGCTTTTCCTTGGCCTTGGCCGTCCAGATCACAAGCACCAGGCCAAGAAGAGCAAAGGGAACATTGCGGAGAAGGCCAAAAAAGTAATTGCCTACTGTTCCCCATTCATTTTTTGGTAAGAGGACAAGAAGAAGGCGAAGTGCAACCAGAACATATACCAGCCGGCTCTTTCGTTCATCCTTATCGCCGCTCATGCTCTGATAGTAGCGATAAAAGAGAAGGTAAAAGATGGTCATCGTGATACTGGTGACAAATTCTCCCCAAGAAAGCAGCGGAATATAGCGGTTGAAGCCATCGGGCGTGAGATTGCTCATCACACGCGGGATCAGATGAAAAGCATCGCCAAGACCGAGCAGAACAGCCATCAGCCCGAATGTTTTAGCTTCTTTTCCCTCTTCCATCAAAAGGCGAAGCCCCATGGCAAGCACAACGCCCAAATAGGCAATATCAAAGAACGGTTCCATCAAATACATCATTTTGCAAGCCTCCCTTCAACCAGCAAAGATAACAACGATACTGCGAAAGAAATTCCTTCCGACTCCATTCTTCGGCAAATAAACGCCGAATCAGGTGATGCACCACAGCGCCGAGAAAATCCGCTTTTTCCGGATTCACCCAGGGTTCCATGTCCCGGGTGTAGTCTTTGCTCTCTTCACGGTAACGGTGCCATTCCCGCTCCAGAGCAGCGTTCATGAACAGATAGCGTTGCCGATACAGACCATAATGCTTGGGATCATACAAAAGATCCGCTGCCGCATCGCCAAACGCATCCAACGCCGCAAAAAGATCTCCCCCTTTTTTCTTGATTAAGGTGGCAAAAAGCGCATGCACCTCTGTCAGCTCCTTGTCCAATACGTAGAAGTAGCAATCATTTAACGAGGGGAAATATTGATAGAAACTGCCGCGCGGAAGATGCAGCCGTTCCACAATGCGCTTTATCGTGATCTCCTCCAGCGGATGAGATTCAAATTCATCTACCAAAACACGGTAAATCGCCCGGCGTTTATCTTCCCGCAAACGAAAATAGGTTCCTGTCGGCATAATGCCTCCTTTCGAGCATCGACATGGATGAGGTAGCCATCATCCTTGCCGTATATACATACAATCCAACGTGCGATTTGAGCATAAATCCAGCTACAAAAATGACACTGCGTCATTTGTGACGCAGTGTCATTTTAAGGCATGAAAATTCCTTAGTCAATCGAAATGAAACACATCAAGCTTAACAAGTTCTACCGGCAAGACATATTGCTGTTCCTTCATGCCGCTCTCGTTAGCGATGCACAAATTGCCGGTAAGCAGAATAGCTGCGTGCCGCCGAAGAACAGCATTACTTCTCTTCCCCTTGCATGCGTGAATCCCTTTTGTTAGACTGTAGCGGAACTTGTTAACCTATATTCTTTTTAGGTTGTCAATTTATGCGTGCCATTATTATCGCTAGAAGGAAGGTACTTTATGAACGCTAGACGCATTACCCGCATTGCTATTATGGCTGCCCTGACTTTTGTCGGATCCCTGATCCGCATCCCCATCGGCCCCATCCCTATTACATTCCAGACGATATTCGTCATTCTTACCGCACTGTTCCTGAACCCGGTGGATGCCGGCCTGGCTATGGCCGTTCACTTCGTATTGATGCTGGCCTTAAAGGGTGGCGCGCTCTTTGTATCGCCCTCTTCCGGTTTTCTCATCAGCTTCATCGTTGCCGCTGTGTTGGGCTCGCTGATTGCCCATCGCACCGCCTTCGGAAAGACCACTGTCGGTTTGCTCGTAGCAACGCTGGTCACCGCAGCTGCCTGCTATCTCATCGGCCTTCCCTATATGGCCTATGTGCTTAACGTCCTCAACGGCAAATCCATGAACCTCATGAAAATTCTCCAGGTCGGTCTCATTCCCTTTATCCCCGGCGATCTGATCAAAGCCGGCATCGCCTTTATCGTTGCTAAAATTGCCCTGCCCCATGTCTATCCCTTGCTGCAGGGACCTGAAAAATACGCACACTGAACCGTCTTTTCTACCCAGACGGAAGAATTTGTCTCTCGGCGATGCCGACATCGCCATCCCCGTATGTGCTGTGGCCATGCCACAGAAGAAAGCCGTCTTACTTAGGGGCTTTCTTCTCCTTTTTGGCTACTTTCTGCCGTTTTCTTGCACAGGAGTCGCAGGCTTATCGGGCGGCTATTGTCGACGGTGCCGGCGTGTCGTCCTTAGCGATTTGCAGCTTGTCGCTCACCATGCGCACGACCGTGCCTTTTGAAAAAAACAGGCAAAGGCATGGTCAGAAAGTGGGCGCAAACGGCGTGTGCGACCGTGCCTTTTGAAAAAATTGGGCAAAGGCACGGTCAGATAGTGGGTGCAAACGGCATGCGCGACCGTGCCTTTTGCAAAAATTGGGCAAAGGCACGGTAGAATATTGGGGGCGAGGGTCGTGCGCGACCGTGCCTTTTGAAAAAATTGGGCAAAGGCACGGTCAGAAAGTGGGCGCAAACGGCGTGTGCGACCGTGCCTTTTGAAAAAAACAGGCAAAGGCACGGTCAGAAAGTCGGCACAGACGGCGTGTGCGACCGTGCCTTTTGAAAAAATTGAGCAAAGGCACGGTCGAAACCGGAGCAAATAGATCATGTCCGACCGTGCCTTTTACAAAAAGTCATCAAAGGCACGGTCAAAACCGGAGCGAAGCAGTCGTCCCCGACCGTGCCTTTTGGAAAAAAGTGGCAAAGGCACGGTCGAAACCGGAGCAAATAGGTCATGTCCGACCGTGCCTTTTACAAAAAATCATCAAAGGCACGGTCAAAATCGTAGCCCGCGGGTCGTCCCCGACCGTGCCTTTTGCAAAAATTAGCCAAAGGCACGGTCAGAAAATTTTAGTACGGCCGCAAAACGCGCGCGTTGTCGAAAGAAACGCGCCTCCGGCGTCCGTAAGGAGTCGTCCTTCGGCCGACGATTTATATAAAAAGGAAGCCCGGCTGCGCCGGGCATCAATAGATATAAGGAAGGGGCTGACCCATAAGGTCAGCCCCAACCGCTAAGAATGATCTTTTTTATTTCTCCAGTTCATCCGTCAACGACACCAACTCGTCTACGATGGAACCGATGTAGTCGATGGTGTCCTTCAGAGGCTTGTCGGTGGTGATATCGACGCCGGCAATGGCGGCAAGGCCGATGGGGTCAACGGAGTCGCCGGCGGAGAGGAAGGCGCGCCATTGGTCGACGACGCCAGGTTCGCCTTTCATCAGGCGCAGAGCCATCTGGGTACCGATGGTCAGGCCGGCGGAGTAGGTGTAGGAATAGAGGCCCATGTAGTAGTGGGGCTGGCGCATCCAGGTGAGTGCGGAACCGTCCTTGATTTCGACGGCATCGCCCCAGAAGCGGGAGAGAACCTCTCGATAAATGGCGGTAAGAGAGTCTGCATCCACGGAGCCTCCTTGCTCCACTATGCGATAGACTTCGCGCTGATACGCGGCTTCCAGGAGATGGGTTACAAAGTTGTGGTAATAGGTCTGGGAGACCATCTGGGACAACACCCAGCGACGCTGACGTTTGTCATCGCCGGCCTTCTTTAAAAGATAGTTCTCCATGATGAGCTCATTGGTGGTGGAAGGGGATTCTACGGCGTACATGGACATTTCTTTGTTAAGGAAGGGCTGATGCTTGGCTGTGAGAATGTTCTGTCCGGCATGGCCCAACTCATGTGCCAACGTAGCTACTTCATTGATGTGGTAATTGAAGCTGGAGAGCACATAAGGATGGACACTGTAGACATCCGCGCAGAAGGCGCCGGTGCTCTTGCCGCGATTTTCCGCGTAATCGATCCATCGCTCGTCAAAGGCGCGATCCAGCATGGCCACATAGTCATCGCCAAGAATGGAAAGGCCGTCTTTAATAAAATCGGCGGCTTCGGCATAGGAGATTTCTGAAGAAACGTTGGGGTCCAGTTCCAGCTTGAGGTCGTAGGTCGTCATCCTGTCAATGCCGTGGACACGGCCGATGAGGGTGGCGTACTTTTGCATAATGGGCGCCAAGCGCTCCATAATGACGTCGATTTGGCGATCGTAAAGGGCACGAGGCACTTCTTGCTCTGCTAAGAGATAGTCAAAAACCGAGTCGTAACCACGCAGGTCGGCTTCAATTTTCTCCTGTTGCACCCGGGCATTGTAAGCGGAGGCCGTGCCGTTTTTGTGGCGCGCCAGTTCGGCGTAGAAAAGGTCGGCTGCTGTATGACGCACGGTATGGTCTGGGTCGGACTCGTAGCGATTCTCAAAGGCGTTATAGGTCATGGCATAGGTTTTGCCATGGGCTTCAAACGACGGGAAGCATGTGTCGGCGTTTTTGATATCGTTATAAATTTGATAGGGGCTGTCGAGTGTCGGTGCCATGGCAGCAAGGGCAGCTTCGGTCTCGGCGGAGAGATAATGGGCTTTGTTTTTTTGAATCTTGCCCAGGAAACGCGCATGGTCAGGGGCCTGTTGGGAGGCCTCTTCCAGAACAGCGTCGTCCAAGTGGGCTAATTCAATGGCAAAGAAAGCCAGTTTTTCATAAATCTTTGCCATGCGGGAACCCGTGCGAGCAGCACGCGCAATATTCTCTTTGTTGCTTGTATCGGCTTCCACCTGTAAATCCGAATAGGCAAAAATGCGCTCCGCAAGCTCCTGTATATCGCTATAGGCCTTAAGGGCGGTGTTAACGGTCTTGGCATCTTTCAAGTGGCCGGCGTAGGCGTCAACAAAGTCTTTTGCTAAGGTTTCGATACGCGAAAAATCTGTTTCAAACGCTTCTTCGTTTGGATAGATGGGCGTCAGATCCCAGGTTTGTTCCACAGGCACATCGGCACGATTTAATATTTTTTCCATTGCTATATCCTTTCGTTGCATCGGCAAGGGATGGCGTGTGTTCGGCACGCGCTTCTTTGGCTATAATAAAAAGCAGATGATTCTGCCATAGTACGTTGGTGTTATGGTACCCGTTTTTCAAGGAGGAACTATGAAGCAAAACGACAAACGATTCGAAGCCTATGCCCGTCTCGTCGTGGAGGTGGGGTCCAATGTGCAGGCCGGCGTTCCGGTTTGGATTCAGGCGTCCGTGGAGACGGCTCCCTTTGTCCATCTGGTGACGCGCTATGCTTACGAAAAAGGTGCCTCAGAAGTGCTGGTGGATTGGAGCGATGACACGCTTCGCCGTCTGCGTCTGGAGCACGCGCCCATGGAAGTCCTGGAAACGGTGCCGGATTTTCTCTATGAGCGCCGCGAATACTATTGCAAAAAAGGCACTCACATGATTCACCTGATTTCTGCCGATCCCGAAGCTCTAACCGGTGTCGATCCCGATCGCGTACAGAAGGCATCCATGGCGATGAATCGCAAGTTTCAGCCGTTGCGTCACTACACCATGAACGATGAAATCTCCTGGACCATCGCTGCCATTCCCTCACCGGCATGGGCTATGAAAGTGTATCCGGATGCGGCGGACAGTGACGCTGCCGTGGATCGCCTGTGGGAGCAAATTTTTGAGGTGATGCGTCTAAATTTGCCCGATCCGGTGCAAGCTTGGCAAGAACATTTAAAGCGATTACAGCACCGCGCGGATCTGCTAAATACCTATCGCTTTGCGTCTGTGCATTATACGGCATCAAACGGCACGGACCTCACTGTGCGTCTCCCGGAAGGGCATCTCTGGTTAGCTGCCACTTCTACCGATCAAACGGGTGTCTCCTTTGTGCCGAACATGCCGACCGAAGAAGTCTTCACGATGCCGCATCGGGAAGGCGTGGACGGGACGCTTGTCGCCACGCGTCCGCTGGCGTATAACGGCAGTCTTATCGAAGACTTTACGCTGCACTTTGAAAAGGGCGCGGTGGTATCCTACACCGCTGAAAAAGGGGAGGCTTCCCTTAAAGCGTTGCTCGCTGAGGATGAAAACGCAGTGCGTCTGGGCGAAATCGCACTCGTGCCCTACGACTCCCCTATTTCCAACGCAAAAACGCTCTTCTATGAGACACTTTTTGATGAAAACGCCTCTTGTCACTTTGCCTTTGGCGCCAGCTATCCGACCACGCTCGAGGGTGGCGATGCCATGAGCGACGAAGACCTGCTAAAACACGGTGCCAACGTTTCGCAAATTCATGAAGATTTCATGGTGGGCACAGCGGATCTTTCCATCGTTGGAACGACACATGACGGCAAAACGCATAACATCTTTAAGGATGGGAATTTCGTTCTTGAATAAGGTATGGCGGGGGCAAAGCAGATGCACTTCCCCCCCTAAAAAGAAAAATCCGACGGCCTCGGCGGCCGTCGGATGCTTCATTTCGTGCTTCGTTTGAAAGCAGAACAAAGGAAGACGAAATACGCTATACGTCAGTTGATATGCATGCATTGATTAGATATTTCTAATCCGATAGTAGTATATCATACTTGAGAAGTGGGATTTTGATTTTTTTGTGTTGAAATCGATAATTTTAGCGCTAGGGCAGCGATGGGTGCGCTTCTGTGCCTAAGTTCCGAAGGAGGTTTTATGTTTACCACTTCACTGCAAATCGATGGTAAGCCGGATTATTTTGAACATACCGTGTTGTTGAGCGGATCGCCGCGACGCCGGGCGTTGCTCTCCTTTTTGCATCCGATGCGTGACCATGTCGCTGTCGATGAACCGGCTATAAGGGCGGCGTCGCTTGCAAAAACTGAAGGACAACCCATGTTGGAACGCGCCACGGAGGCCGCACGCACGCTGGCAGCGGCCAAAGCCGGCTGCAACAATCCCGACTTTTCTCTCTTAGCCAATACCCTCTACATTGCTGCCGATACCATGGTCGTCATGGGCGAAGAAATTTACAACAAGCCCTGCAATCTTGACGATGCAGAACGGATGCTTCGCTCCTATTTCGGCAAAACGCACACCGTCCTCACGGCGGTATGCCTGCGCACCTTGCACGCCACGATACATTACGAGACCTTTGCGCAAGTGACGTTTTCTCCCTATGTGCCCGCCATGGAGCCGCTCTTGAAAGCCTATCTCTCCCCCGCCCTCCTGGATCGCGCCGGCGCCTACGGATTGCAGGACATGCCGCCGAGCTTTCTTGCGGATCTGCGCGGGGATCCCTATACAGTGATCGGCTTTTCCGTCTCCGCCCTCTGGGAGGTCATTTCTCCCTATTATGTGCCGGGGCGGGTGGTGCTTGGGCGTGACTGTGACAAAGCGGCTTGTCGTCCGGGCGACGCGGACGCGGTCAATGCGGCAAGTATGACCGATGCAGAGGATAACGTGTTCCCTTCCATCGCCGTTTTTGAGGGAATCGTACGGGAATTGGCGGAAGAATTGCCGGAATTTCTCTTCCGTGATTTGAACGGTCTGATTCAAATCCAGCCGCAAGTGGAATACCATCCAAAGGCGCGTAACCACGATCTGTTGGTGATGGGGCGCTACGTTCGAGATTCGCTCGGCCGCCATATCGAACTCTACTACGGCTCCTTCCGCGAGCAATTTCCGACGTGCAACCGCGAGCAGTTAAAACCCCATGTACGCGAAACCCTCTTTCATGAATTTGAGCACCATATCGAAGGGCTTGCCGGCAATCACGATCTGGAGATAGAAGACGAAATCTTCTTGCGCAACTACCTGCGCCACGATCGGTAGCAGGTTGGCGGTTTTACGATTTCAGTGCCATTCCTATTATCATCTACAAACCTTTTCTCAAGTTTTTATGTTATAGTATAAGTGCATCTGTCGCGTACAATTATGAAAAGGAGGCATTATGAAATTTGAAGTGATAGACAATCTGTTTACTATCAACCTCAACAGCGTGCTGACGCTCGCGTTAGCCGCCATACTTCTTCTCATCGGGTACTTATTGGTAAGGAAGGTTAATTTTTTAGCGAAATTCTGTATCCCTGCTCCGGTCGTTGGTGGATTTATTTTCATGCTGATTACTTGGGTTGGCCACAGCACAGGAAGCTTTACCTTTGTATTCGATGATCCCTTCCAAAGCGTATTTATGCTGGCATTTTTCACAACTGTCGGCTTGGGTGCCAGCCTTAAGCTGCTGAAGAGCGGCGGTAAATTGCTGATTATTTACTGGTTGGTATGCGGTGTGGTTTCCATCATCCAGAACAGCATCGGTATGGGCATTTCCGCCGTCACCGGTCTGGAACCGCCGTATGCGTTACTGGCCAGCTCGATCTCGATGATCGGCGGACATGGCGCTGCGCTGTCCTACGGCAATACCTTCGTCGGGATGGGCTATCCCATTGCTAAGACGGTGGGTGCTGCAGCGGCAACGTTCGGCCTGATTTCGGCCGTTATGCTGGGTGGCCCTCTGGGTCGTCTGCTTATCGAACGTCATCACCTGAAGCCGACCAATGAAGACTTCACGACGGCGGCTGCGGATATCAATACGACGGACGATACTCATACGCTGACGAGCTTTGAAATTATTCAAAACGTCGTTGTCATCATCTGCTGCATGGCTGCCGGCTCGATCATTTCGGGTTGGATTGGAAAACTCATTAAGATGGACTTCCCGACTTATGTCGGCGCAATGTTCCTGGCCGTCATCGTGCGCAACCTGAACGAGAAGCTTAAATTCTTCCACTTTGATTTTGCGCTGGTTGACGGTATCGGTACGGTGATGCTGAACCTGTTCCTGTCCTTGGCGTTGATGACGCTGAAACTGTGGCAGCTGTCCGATCTGATCGGCGGCGTGTTGCTGGTTGTCATTTGCCAGGTGCTTTTCCTGGGTCTCGCTTCCTACTTCATCATCTTCCGCATCTTGGGTGCGGACTACGATGCTGCAGTAATGTGTGCGGGTCTCTGCGGTCACGGCCTGGGTGCAACGCCTTCTGCCATCGTGAACATGACAGCGGTCAACGATCGCTATGGTTATTCACGTAAAGCGATGATGATTGTGCCGATTGTCGGTGCGTTCTTGGTGGATATTATTTATCAGCCGCAAACCATCGCGTTCATTCGTATGTTCGTGCAGAACTTACAGTAAGGTGCTGTTTTATATCGCACGAATATTTCTCCCGTACCGTTTCATCGGAAGTCACACGGCAATCCGAGGAATAAAACAGATGTAAAGAGGCTGTGCCAAATGGCACAGCCTCTTATTTTTGCAATTGACGCTGGCATAGCAGCCAGTTTTTTTCGTATTATTCGATGATGCCTAGTTCACGGCCGACCTTCGCGATGATATCCACAGCGCGTTCGATTTGCTCTTCGGTATGCGCCGCCGTGATCATGCAGCGCACACGCCCGGTCCCCTTCGGAACGGTCGGGAATACGATCGGACTGGTGAAGACGCCGTTTTCAAAGAGTGCTTCGGAGAAAGCGCCCGTCTTGGCTTCGTCGCCAATGATGATCGGAGTGATGGGGGTTTCGCTGTGACCGGTGTTAAAGCCCAGTTTGCCAAGCTTTTCTTTAAACAGGCGCGCATTGTCCCATAGCTTGTTGGTGTATGCATCGCTCTCCATCAGCATCTTAACCGCTTCAATGATGGCAGCGGTGTCCGCCGGGGTATTGCCAGTAGAGAACAGGAGCGGCCGGCTGCGGTTCTTCAGCCAGTCGATGGTGACCTGTTTGCCCGCCACATAGCCGCCGATAACGCCCATGGCTTTGGACAAGGTACCAATGATGAAGTCCACTTTGCCGTGGAGATGGAAGTGATCCACCGTACCGCGGCCGCTGCGGCCCAACACGCCCGAAGCATGCGCATCGTCCACGTAGGTCATGCAATCATACTTTTCCGCCAGGGCAACGATGCCCGGCAAATTGGCGATATCGCCGTCCATCGAAAAGACACCATCGGTAATGATCAAAACTTTATTGAACTCCGCACGACGCTCCTTCAGCACGCGCTCGAGATCTTTCATATCGCTATGCTTAAAGACGGTTTTCTTGGCCTTCGAAAGACGGCAGCCATCGATAATAGAGGCATGGTTTAATTCATCCGAAATAATCAAGTCGCCTTCGTCAACCGCCGCTTGAATGGTGCCGGCGTTGCAGTTAAAGCCGGACTGGTAGACGATAACGGCTTCCTCTTCCTTGAATTCGGCCAGGAGTTTTTCCAGCTCCTCATGCAGAGACAGGTTTCCGTTAATGGGACGCACCGCACCGGCACCAACCCCGTATTTTTCAATGGCGGCAATGGCGGCCTTCTTCAGACGCGGATGATTAGCAAATCCCAGATAGTTGTTGGAGGAAAGATTGATGACTTTTTTTCCATCAATGACACATTCCGCTTCATTCGGGCCTTCGACCACCTTAAAGGTTTTATAGAGACCGTCTTGTTTCAACCCTTCAATTTTTTCCGCAAGATATTGCATGTCGTGAATGCTCATGATTCTCCTCCCCTATTTCGTAAGACGTTTCTTTAAATTTTCCAACATATCCGTGGTCATGGTGTCCAGATCGTACTTTGCCTTCCAGCCCCATTCTTCTTGGGCAGCACTGTCGTCCAGCTGATCCGGCCAGGAATCGGCAATCGCCTGCAAGGTCGGATTGACCTCATACTCCATGGTGAACGCAGGCATCTGTTTTTGAATGGCCGCCGCAACGTCCTCCGGGGCAAAGCTCATGGAGGCGATATTAAAAGCGTTGCGATGCTTGAGCTTCGAAGGATCCGCCTCCATCAATTCATGCACCGCTCGCAGCGCATCGGGAATATACATCATATCCATCAACGTGCCTTTGGCAATCGGGCAGGTATAATGCGCGTCACGAATGGCTTTATAGTAAATTTCCACGGCATAATCCGTCGTGCCGCCACCCGGCAGAGCCTCATAAGAAATCAGTCCCGGGAAACGAACGCCGCGCGTATCCACGCCGAAACGACGGAAATAATAATCGCACAGAAGTTCGCCGGCGACTTTGGTCACGCCGTACATTGTTGTCGGGCGCTGAATCGTATCCTGCGGAGTAACTTTCGGGGTGGTCGGTCCGAATGCACCGATCGAACTGGGCGTGAAGACAGAGAGATTCTTCTCTCTGGCTACCTCCAGAACCTGAAAAAGGCCTCCCAGGTTAATTTGGTAGGCCAATTGCGGACGCGCTTCCGCAACGGCAGACAAAAGAGCTGCCAGATGCATCACCGTATCCACGTGATAGTTGTCCACGAGTTCCGCCAGACGCTTGCCGTCTGTAACATCTAAGAGTTCAAAGGGGCCGGCTTCCACCGCCGGGGAATCCTTCTGCACCACATCCGTCAGAATAACATGCTCCGCCCCATACTCGCGCCTGAGATAGGACGATAGTTCTGTCCCAATCTGGCCCAATCCGCCTGTGATTAGAATCGTTTGCATACCTGCTCCTTCGGCTACCTTTCACCGTTACTCCCTCGAAGGCGCAAGAACCCTACGCCCCGGGAGTGTCGATTGCGACGGATTCGGCTTCTTGCTTACGGCGCGGCAGGGAAATGGTAAAGCGTGATCCCGTGCCCAGGGCACTTTCCAGCGTAAGCGTCCCACCGTGCACCTGCACAATATGCTTTACCAAGGAAAGGCCCAAACCGGTTCCCGATCCCTCTGTACGCGTACGACCCGGGTCTACCACATAGAAACGTTCAAAAATGCGTTCCTGGTTTTCCGGCGCAATACCGATGCCATCGTCTTCCACGATTATAAGTATATTGTCCTCGTCTTGCCGTAGCTTTGTCAAGACATATCCGCCCTCCGGCTTTGAATACTTGATCGCATTGCTGAGCAGGTTACGCAATACGTCCGTCATCAGTCGCCGATTGCCGAACAGGCGCACTTCCTGATCTTTTCCTGTGCCCTCCACATCCACATGGAGCTTAACATGGTGATCCTGTGCCATCGATCCCAGGGTTTCTATCTCCTGTAACAATGCTTTATGTAAATCAAATTCCTCGCGTTGATCAAAATCCGAATACCCGGTATCAAATTTTGAAAGCTGGATAATTTCATTGATCATATTCAGAAGGCGAATGCCTTCACGATGGATAATGCCGGCAAAACGGCGCGTGTCTTCGGGCCCCACCATGCCGGATTCAATCATTTCCGCATAACCGTTAATGGACGTGAGCGGACTTTTCAACTCATGGCTCACATTGGCGGAAAATTGGCGACGCATATTTTCGTTTTCGCGCACATTCGCCAATTGCTGCAAGAAATGCGTGCGTTCTTTATTCGTCTCCAATAGACTCCCGAGCGCCTCTTCCGCTTCAAGCGTGGGCACCTCATCTGTCACTTTGCCCGACAGCAAACCGTTTAAATATTTCACCATCATGCGCAGCGGACGTAAGCTTTGAGCATAGATGCGATCCGTGAAAATGGTGGACAAAACGACAGCCACAATCGAAAGCTCCAACACCACTGGAAACATGATCTTTGCCCATTGTACCGGCGTCTTCTCCGGCAGTTCCGCATGTAACGTCCACAAACAAATCAGGGTGGAAACGAGCGCAAAAATCATGCCCGCCAATAAAAAACGGAACCAAATATTACGCTTCATTCCACCCCTCCTGTTAAGCATCCTTGCTCAATTTATAGCCGACATTGCGCACGGTTTTAATGTACTTGCCCGCATCGCCCAGCTTCTGGCGCAGCGAACGAATATGGACATCCACGGTACGCGTTTCGCCGGCATATTCATAACCCCAGATCTCATTCATAATCCGATCACGCGACAAGACCACGTCTAAATTATTCATAAGATAATAGAGCAGCTCGAACTCTTTGTAGGTTAATTGTACCTCATTTCCATTCACCAACGTCTGCCGTTTTTGCGGATCCATCTCGATTTCGTTGTGAACTAAAACCGAGCGCTCTTCGCTATCGCCATAGCGACGCAACACCGCTTTCACACGACTTAAGAGTTCCATGACCCCAAAGGGTTTCGTGATATAATCATCCGCGCCCATGTCCAACCCGCGCACCTTGTCGTATTCGCTGGTTTTCGCCGTCAGCATGATCACCGGAATTTCCTTGGTTTCCACCCGATTCTTCAGTGTTCCAAGGATGGTGTAACCGTCTTCTCCGTCCAGCATGATATCCAGTAAAAAGAGAATCGGCGGCTCTTCCTTTTCCAGCGCTTCGTACAATCCCTTTGCATCAGCAAAGCCGCGCGCCTTGTACCCGTTGTTATTCAAGGCATAGCTGATCAATTCCCGTATATTTTGATCATCTTCAACTATAAAAACCTGTTTCATGACATTTCCTCTCGAAAGATAGAAAGAACCGCAATAAGCGCAGAGCGGTTGACGAAAAAGCTAATCAAATTTTTCGACCGCACCGGTAATGGAATATACCACGGCTTCCGCAATGTTTTGCGCGTGATCCGCACTGCGCTCCAAGTATTTTGAAATCATCAACAGATCAATGGCCAAATTCGCATCGATGGTTTCTGTGCGAATATCATTGATGACTTCTTCGCGGACTTTGATAAAGAGGGCATCCACTTCATCATCCATCTGGGCTGCTTCGTACGCCAGTTCGCTGTCCCCTTCCACAAACGCACGTACGGCGTTGGAAACCATCGTTTGTGTGATTTCTGACATCTTCGTCAGACTACCTAAGCTCCGCTGTTTATAGCCGAAGTTGAGCATCTGTTTAACCAGAACAGCAATATCCTCTGCCTGATCTCCGATGCGCTCCATATCCGTGTTCATGCGAATGGCGGCCGACACAAAGCGAAAGTCGCGCGCTAACGGCTGCTCTTTCAGCAATAGTAACAACGCCTCGGATTCAATCTCCGAGCAAAATTGATTGATCTCCGGTTCCTGTTGGAGCACAAAATCGATATGCGATGTATCCTTGCTGTTTAAGGCCTCCAGCGCATACGAGAGAGACTGGTTCACCATTTCTCCCATGGACACCAAGTTGGAGTTCAATTCCTCCAGTTTGTTTTCAAAATTATTACGCATACTTTCTCCTCCCACCGACGGGCATCATCCAAAGTGACCCGTAACATAGCGCTCCGTACGTTCATAGCGCGGATTTTCAAAAATTTGCACGGTATCGCCAAACTCTACCAGCTCTCCTAAATAGAAGAAGCCCGTTTCATCGGCAATGCGCGTTGCCTGCTGCATATTATGGGTGACGATGACGATCGTGAACTCTTTTTTCAGATCAAACATAAGGTCTTCGATCTTCGTCGTGGAAATCGGGTCCAATGCCGAGGTCGGTTCATCCATTAGGATGACTTCCGGTTCCACTGCCAGAGTACGCGCAATGCACAAACGCTGTTGTTGTCCGCCGGAAAGTCCCAACGCACTCTTGTGTAGACGATCCTTCATTTCGTCCCAAATGGCCGCTTGCTTGAGGCTGCGTTCCACAATCTCGTCCAGCTGCTGCCGGTCACGAATGCCATTAATACGCGGTCCGTAGGCCACGTTTTCATAGACACTCTTCGGAAACGGGTTCGGCTGCTGAAACACCATACCGACACGCTTACGTAACTCCAACGCATCCATATCTTTATAGACGTCCTTGCCATCCATGAGCAGCTTGCCATCCACGCGCGTATCGGGAATCAAATCGTTCATACGGTTGATGGTTTTTAAAAAGGTGGATTTTCCACAACCGGATGGCCCGATGAATGCCGTAATCTGATTGGATTTCACATTCATACTGATCCCCTTGAGCGCCTGAAACTCGCCGTAATAAAAGTCCAGATCAGACACCTCGAATTTGAAGGGCTGGTTCTGCGTTTCAATCGTATTCATCAACGACTCCTTCACTGATTCTCAACCGTCGAACGCTTTACTTCTTAGCGCTTCCGGTTTGCTTTTTGTTGATGTTGCTGACAATTCTGCGCGCAATGACTGAGAACAGCAACACGACAATGACCAAGATAGCGGCCGAAAAGTTAGCAATTTTCGCACTGTTCGGGTCCACAGCTTCCGAGCGCATAACCCAAATATGCAACGCCAGCGTTTCGCCGGTGCGGAGCGGGTTTAACGCGTTTAGCGGAGAGGTCAAGTCCCAGTTTGCCCAGTCGATACGGGTAGACATACCCGACGTATACATTAACGCCGTCGCTTCACCGAAAACACGGCCGGCAGCCAAGATGATACCGGAGCCGATACGCGGCAGCGCCGCTGGCAGCAAGGTGTGCACAATGGCGTACCAATGGGTCGATCCCAACGCCATGCTGCCTTCAACAAAGTTGCGTGGCAACGCGCGAATGGCGTCCTCTGTGGAGGTGGTAATGAGCGGAATACTTAAAATGGATACCGTCAAGGAGCCAGCTAACAGGTTCCAGGTGGCACCAAAAGTGAGCACAAAGGCCAAGTAGCCGAACAAACCGATAACAATGGACGGCAGCGAGGATAAAGATTCGATGCTCATCCGCAAGAATTCGGTGACTTTGCCCTGTTTCGCATATTCTGCCATATAGATACCTGCCGGAATGCCCACCAGGCAGCTGAATAGCAACGAAAGGAACAGCAGATAAATGGTATTAAAGAGCTGGTTTCCGATACCCTTGGATGAGAAGGAAAAAACGCCCGGAAAGTAGCTCATGAGGCCATTTACGATAATATAGCCTGCTAAAAGCAGGATGAAGATCAGGAAGAAGCCGCCGATTGCCGAGAACAGTATCGTCATGAAGCGATCCACATTCTTGGCTTGGGCGATACGCTTTCGCATTCTCTCGTCCATCACACCACCTCCTCATCCAGATCCACGTCGGCTTTTTCCGCCGCCTTCATCGCACTCTTCTGCTGCTCCAGTTTGTTCTTCTGAACATTCGAGAATACATGGATTAGAACAATGAACAGAATAGAGATCACCATTAACAGCAATGCCAGACTCCAAAGTGCCATGTTTGCTTCACTTCCATCGATAGTATTACCCATATCGGAAGCCAAGATGCCGGTGATGTTCGCCGTCGGAAACAAAATGCCGTTCGGGAACAGACGCGTACGCCCAATCACCATGGAAACGGCCAATGCTTCGCCGAATGCACGTGCCAGCCCCAAAATAATGCCGGTATAAATACCGGTGCTGGATGCCGGAATGACGATGTTCTTAATGACCTGCCAGCGCGTAGATCCCATGCCATAGGCTGCCTGGCGATAGCTATCCGGCACACCGCGAATGGTATCCGTGATATACGTGGTGATGGTCGGAAAGATCATAACTGTCAATACGATCACGGCCGCTAACACGGAATAGCCGCCTACCGGGGCATGGAAAGTATCACGAATCCAAGGCACCAACACGGTCAAGCCCACCCAGCCATAGACAATGGAGGGAATACCAACGAAGATTTCCACGGCCGGTTGAAAAATGGTTTTGCCCCATTTCGGAGCAATTTCTGTCATAAAAATCGCTGCCCCCAGCGAAAACGGCGTGGCCAATAGAATGGCCAGACCGCAGGTGAGGATGGAGCCGAAGATATACACCGCGGCCCCGATGCTGCCCTTCCCCGGTGAATCAAAGGAGTCCGTAGGATTCCAATTTTCGCTAAAAAGAAAGTCCATCACACCATGCTTGAACTGCGTGAAGGAGGCTGTCCCGCGCACAAGCAGGAATAGAAGAATAGCGATGGTAATGGCTATGATGAGTAACCCCATGAAGGTCACAAATCCGCGTCCCAAGTACTCTCTTCTGAACTTTTCCTCTCCCGGCGTGCGCAGTCTCTTTTCACGTGTCTTCACCAATGACGAAGACGCTGCTTCTTGTTGTTTCGTAGCCATATGCACGTCCAATCTGGTTCTAAAGAATGTCCCGGTTCTACAGGACGTCTCGCTTCAAAAATGTTCCGATTAAGGGGCTCTTCCCTGCCGAAAACACCAGCCGTAAAGGAAGAGGCATTGCGAAACTCTCATTTCACAATGCCTCCGCAGTTTCCTATTGTCGGACTCTAACCTTCCGAATGTTCGGACGAACACTCGAAGTTGTGAAGGAGACTTTGCTTTACTTCATCGGGGTATCATGACCCTTCATAGCGTCCGCAGCCAATTTCGAAGATACGCCATAGCCCATCTCTTCGATGTTCTTACCAAACTCTTCACCCATGAAGTAGTCTAGGAATTCTTTTGCCGGAGTCTGTGCTTCGCCTTTTGTATAAACATGTTCGAAGCCCCATACCGGATATTTACCCGAGTAGGTGTTTTCCAACGTCGGTTCTACGCCGTCCAGTTTAACCGCCTTGACACCTTTGGCCTGGTCACCAACGAGGTAGGACAGAGCCACATAACCGATGGCGCCTTCGTTCTGCTTTACGCTCTGCAGCAATTCGCCTGAGTTATCTGTTTCCATGGAGCCCTTGGTCTCGTCCGCACCATTCAGAGCGAACTTCGTGAACAGAGCACGCGTACCGGAGGAAGACGGACGAGTGATCAGCATGATCGGCTTATCATCGCCACCGACATCTTTCCAGTTCGTTACCTTGCCGGTGAAGATGTCAATCATCTGCTGCTGTGTTAAATCAGCAACTTTGTTCTTTTCATTAACAATCGGAGCCATCGTGATGATGCAAACCTTGTGGTCAACTAAGCCTTTTGCCTGATCCGCTTCCAGTTTGTCCTCAGCAAAAACATCCGACATACCCAGCGTAACAGTACCGGCAGCAGCGTCTTTCAGGCCCTGGCCCGAACCACCCGCGTTTACGGTAATGGCCACGCCCGTTGCCTTCTGCATGAATGCTTCCGCCGCTTTATCTGCCAACGGCTTCAATGCCGACGAACCGGATGCGCTGATCTGGCCCTTCAGACTCGGATCCACATCGCCACCCTTTGTAGCGGCTCCCGACGAAGCATCTGCTTTGGATTGTTCCGAAGTTGCTGCATTGCTGGATGCTTCGGAAGCAGCGCTGCTCTGGTCTTTTTTGTCATTGCCACCGCAAGCAGCCAGTGTCACGACGAGCGCAAACGCCAACAACGTGCCCAATACTTTCTTCATGGTTGATTTCATTGAATACCACCTTTTCTTTTATTTAAGAATTGTTCGGTCCTTCTGTACTCGCACAGCGTTTTCCGAATGATTCGGACATCCGCAGCAATGCCGCAGATCTCTGTCAGAAGGACTACGCAACGTGGACAGTCCATGGGAAACACCCCACTCCATACGCTGTGTACAGTTCATAGCATAAGAGAGTCAGGTTAAAACAAGGAGAGTCTTTTTGTTAAGGTTATGTAAAATCCATGCGAACCGCGCCGTGTCCGTGTGGAATGGCCTGTTAGCGATGAGCGCGGGATGGGGCGCGATCACAGAGTTCATTTGGGCGGGGGTGACCATGGTGGCGTTGTCGCGGAGTCCTTTTGGGGGGAGCGTGGCTGTGCGTGTTTTTTGCATGAGGCGTGGTCGGGGGCTACATTCGGAGGCGGGTGCGACCTCTGCCCCGCAGTTTTGACCGTGCCTTTGACGCTTTTTTGCAAAAGGCACGGTCGGTTGTGCCGTCTGCCTCACGATTTTGACCGTGCCTTTGCTCATTTTTTCCAAAAGGCACGGTCGGGGACGACCTCTTTGCTCCGATTTTGACCGTGCCTTTGCCACTTTTTTGTAAAAGGCACGGTCGAGCACGGCTGCTTCGCTCCGGTTTTGACCGTGCTTTTGCTCATTTTTTGTAAAAGGCACGGTCGGGAACGCCTGCTTCGCTGTGATTTTGACCGTGCCTTTGACGCTTTTTTGTAAAAGGCACGGTCGGGCACGACCTCTTTGCTCCGGTTTTGACCGTGCCTTTGACGCTTTTTTGCAAAAGGCACGGTCGGTTGTGCCATCTGCCTCATGATTTTGACCGTGCCTTTGACGCTTTTTTATAAAAGGCACGGTCGAGGACGCCTGTTTCGCTGTGGTTTCGACCGTGCCTTTGACGTTTTTTTGTAAAAGGCACGGTCGGTTGTGCCGTCTGCCTCACGATTTTGACCGTGCCTTTGACGTTTTTTTGCAAAAGGCACGGTCGGGGACGGCTGCTTCACTCCGGTTTTGACCGTGCCTTTGACGTTTTTTTGCAAAAGGCACGGTCGGGGACGATCTCTTCGCTCCGATTTTGACCGTGCCTTTGACGTTTTTTTATAAAAGGCACGGTCGCGCACGGCCCTCGACCCACACAATCCCGGCTTTAGATTACGCCTTTCCCCGAGCGCTTCTTATATTGTAAACGCCCATTAGAATGGTGCTGAAGCGCACCTTTCTACAGGGCGTGCCGCCGGCGCTTGCGCAATCAGGGATTCCATGTTATAATTTTTCAATCGTACGGATCATTAGCTCAGCTGGTTAGAGCGCCACGTTCACATCGTGGAGGTCGTCGGTTCGAGTCCAACATGATCCAAGCATTAACGACGAAGCGCAGGCTTCGTCGTTTTTTTATATAGAAGCTTTCCCATTGTCATAAGGGCCAGGGACAGACGCAGTTGCTACCGCATTGCTATGAAACACTGGTTCTACTGCATTGCTTTGAAACATAGTTCCTATCCCATTACTATGAGATGGCATAAAATGGCGACGCCTACCAGTGCCAACAGGCGCCCGTCGATAAATCCGTAGCACTGCATTGCTATGATACGAGCTGATCATTCTTCGATTTATGGAAAAGTTTTTGGGTATAAATGAGCAGACAGGAAATTTAGGCATGAACAAGAAGTTTTCTGTGGTGTTGCCTTTCAGGGCGACGCCGGAAAAGCCGAAGCAAGGTGGCGAAAGAAACGGCTTGCTTTGACGCGGAACGTCACCAAGAAACGTCACAAAAAGGAGTTTATCATGGCAAAAGATTTTTTGGAGAATGCAAAAGAAAAAATTGATGAGGCCGGTAAAAATGTCAGCGACATGGGCAAAGATGTTGGCAAGAAAGTTAGCGATGGCGCTGAGGAATTGAAAGATAAGGCAAAAGAAGGCGCTGAGGATTTGAAAGAGAAAGCAAAAGAAGGCGTTGAGAACGTCAAAGACTTTTTGGGCAATATCGGAAAGTAATTTTGCCATGAAGGATAAGAGAAGGCTGCCGGCGGGCGGCCTTCTTTTTATTGACACCATTGCCGGATTCTGTTATTATTTTTCGAGTACGGACCATTAGCTCAGTCGGTTAGAGCGCCACGTTGACATCGTGGAGGTCGCTGGTTCGATTCCAGTGTGGTCCATCACGTAAAGCGCTCGGTCCTGCGATTGCGGATCGGGCTTTTTTTATTAAGCAGTGCCTGCAAAGCATGGCGGAAGGCTAAGGGAGGAGTCATGAAATTTGTCAAAAAAGCGATTGCGCTTGGAGTAGCGATGTGCCTGCTGGCGGGTTGCCAGTCGCCGGCAAAGCCGAATGGCCAAGAGCAAAGCGATTCTTCGGCAGCCTCTTCGGTTTCTGCTGATTCCGAGGGGCCGAAGCTCACGACTGAAGCGTTGGAAAAAATGCCTCTTACGGGGCAAGGCACCTGGGTAGATGGCGAAGATGGGACCAAATGGTACAAAAATACCGGCACCTTTTATGATGCTTTTGATACGATGATTCAGTTCGTCGCGTATACAAAAGATGAAAAAGAATTCGATCGCTATTTTACGCTCTGTCGGACGGAATTTGAGCGATTGCATAAGCTTTATGATAACTACAAGGAATATGAGGGTGTCACAAACCTGATGACCTTGAATAAGACGGCCGCCCAGGCGCCGGTAGCCGTAGAGGATGATCTTTTTTCGATGCTCGCGTTCAGCAAAGAGAACTATGCGAAAACACTCGGCAAGGTGAACATTGCCATGGGCGCAACGCTGACGCTTTGGCATGACACGCGTGAGGCGGCTATTGCGGAACAGGAAGAACACGAGCACGATGCGTCGCATAGCGATGCCACTTCCCATGCCCCGATCACCTTGCCCACAAAGGCAGCGCTGGAAGCGTCGGCCAAGCATCGCAATATCAATGATCTCGTTCTGGATCCGAAAAAGAAAACCGTATACTTCAAAGACCCGAATCTCAAGCTCGATGCCGGCGCTGTGGCCAAGGGCTACGCGACAGAATGCATTGCTAAAAAATTGATGGAAGCGGGCTTTGCGCATGGTCTTATCAGCGCTGGTGGCAATGTCAAGGTCATCGGAACGCCTATCGATGGGCGTGCCACGTGGAATGTTGGCATTGTGCATCCGCGTTCTGACAATCAGGACATTATTGCGAAGGCCGCTGTTAAGGCCAATACCTCGATGGTGACCTCTGGCGATTATCAACGCTACTTTGAGCTGAATGGTGTGCGTTATGCGCACATCATCGATCCGCAAACGCTCTATCCGGCTACTGCGTATTCCTCGGTAACCGTGCGCACCGCAGATTCCGGTCTGGCCGACCTTCTCTCCACGGCTTTCTTTATAGCGACGCCGGAGGAGGCCCAGAAAATTTTGGAGAACTACAAGGACGCCGGCGTGGAAGTGCTCTGGGTGGATCAGAACATGCATGTCAATGCGACGCCCGGTATGCAAGCGGATGTGACGCTGGCACAACCGCAGCAATAAAGAGGGGTGTTTTAAGGCAGGATGTGAGGAGCCGACCCATGCGGGTCGGCTTTTTACCATAGGAGGCGCCCCGGCGGGGCGCCTTCCTTATTTACCAATCGTCGGCCGTCAGGCCGACTCCTTCCGGCGCCGAAGGCGCCTATTCTAGGACGCCGGTGCCCATTGATCTCCGGTTTCGACCGTGCCTTTGACGCTTTTTTGCAAAAGGCACGGTCGCCTACACCCCACAACCTCCGATTTCGACCGTGCCTTTGTCGCTTTTTTACAAAAGGCACGGTCGCCTGCGCCCTCTGCCTCGCAATTTCGACCGTGCCTTTGACGCTTTTTTGCAAAAGGCACGGTCGGCCACGCCCTTTGCCTCGCGATTTCGACCGTGCCTTTGACCATTTTTTGCAAAAGGCACGGTCGACTACACCCCACAACCCACGGTTTCGACCGTGCCTTTGACGTTTTTTTCCAAAAAGCACGGTCGGCTACACCCCACAACCTCCAATTTCGACCGTGCCTTTGTCGCTTTTTTACAAAAGGCACGGTCGCCTGCGCCCTTTGCCTCGCGATTTCGACCGTGCCTTTGACGTTTTTTTCCAAAAGGCACGGTCGGCCGCGCCCCACAACCTCCGATTTCGACCGTGCCTTTGACCATTTTTTGCAAAAGGCACGGTCGGCCATGCCATCTGTCCCGCATTTCTGACCGTGCCTCCGCCATTTTTCCTCAAAAGGCACGACATTCGTTATCGTGGGGGGCCAATTCGCAAAAAAAGAAGCCGACCTGTACGGGTCGGCTTTCGTAATATGCCATTATGGTAGGTGGCCTTGCAGGCCGCCTTCAACTTCTGGTATTAGAGGAATTGCTGGTTGTGATTGCTATTATAACGTCGCACCTTCTGCTGCTTATCGCAAAATGATCGCTTCGCGTTCGGGACCGACGGAGACGTAACGAATTGGACAATCGATGGCTTTTTCAAGGTAGAGGACGTAGTCTTTGGCGGCTTGCGGGAGATCGTCCCAGGTGCGGCAGCCGGAGATGTCCTGTTTCCATCCCGGAAGGGTGGTTTCGACGGGTTCGGCGTCATTCAAAAGCTCTGGGAATGGGAATTCGTCGGTTTCATCGCCATGGATGCGGTAGCGTTCAACGACGGGAATTTCGTCGAGGTAGCTTAGTACGTCGAGCTTAGTGAGAGCAATGGCTGTCGCGCCTTGGGCGTCCACACCATAACCGGTGGCAACGAGATCGATGGGGCCGACGCGACGGGGACGGCCGGTTTTTGCGCCGTATTCGTTGCCGGCTTTGCGTAGGGCTTCGGCTTGGTCGCCGAACCATTCGCAGGTAAAGGGGCCTTCACCGACACAGCTGGAGTAGGCCTTGACGACGCCGAGTACGTCTTGAATGTGCACGGCGGGGAAACCGGAGCCGACGGGTGCGTAAGCGGCCAGGGAGTTGGATGAGGTGGTGTATGGATGAATGCCCAGATCCAAGTCGCGCAGAGCGCCAAGTTGCGCTTCAAAGAGAATCTTTTTGCCGGCACGATCGGCTTCACGGAGAACCTTGGCGGTGTTACGAATGTATGGCTTTAAGGGCTCGGCATATTGTTTAAGCCAAGAAAGAACCTCTTCGGTTGTCGTTGCCGGAGCGCCGTAAACTTTGGTCAATGTAAGATTCTTCCATTCGACCAACTGTTCCACATGGTTGCGCAGATGCTCGGGATAGAGCAATTCGCCGGCCATGATGGTTTTCTTGGCGGCTTTATCGGCATAGAAGGGAGCAATGCCCTGCTTGGTGGAGCCGAATTTCCGATCAGCCAGACGCGCCTCTTCGAGGGCGTCAAGGTCGCGATGCCAGGGCAGGACAAGGGAAGCGCGCTCGGAGATCATGAAATGAGAAGGCTCCAGGGGTACACCTTTTTGTTCCACTTCCTGCATTTCTTTGAGCAGATTCTCGCAATCCACCGCTACCCCGTTGCCAAGAATGTTGATCACCTCGGGACGGAAAATGCCTGACGGCAACAGATGGAGCGCAAATGTGCCCTTGTCGTTCACGACGGTGTGACCGGCGTTGCCGCCGCCTTGGTAGCGAACGACCACGTCGTATTGTTCGGTGAGAAGATCGACCATACGGCCTTTGCCTTCATCGCCCCAGTTAATGCCAACAATGGCGCCATGTGCCATATTACTTCCTCCATTCGTTTGACGGTTGTAAAGAGTTTACGCCGACGGATTTTCGAACCGTTGCCGCTGTCGTTCCGCCTTGGGACAGCGATGCAGACGCCGGCGTTTGTTTGGCTTTGCCATCGCCAAGCTCCCCATAAACCATAGAGCCGATGACGATCACACAGCCTATCGCGGTGATCGGTGTGAGCGGTTCACTCAGAAGAATGGCCGAAACAAACACCGAAGAGACCGGATCGATATAACTCAACAGGGAAATGCTTTGTGCCGCAAGATGCTGCAGGGCACTAAACCACAATGAATAGGCAATGCCCGTATGCGCCACGCCCAAGATAACAGTATACACGATAGAGCGCAGATCTATCTGAATCGCGCTGAAATCCTCCGTAAAAAGGACATAGGGCAAAACCGCCAAGGAGGCAATGCCCATCTCCACACAGGCGAGACTCATGCCATCGATATCGGAAAGATCCTTGCCCAGGGCCATGACGGCCGCATAGCAACACGCCCCCATCAGGGCTAAGAAAATCCCGAAGCCACCCGTTAGCTTTCCCGAAATCATGCCTGAGACAAACGTCATACCAAACACTGCGCAGGCGGCAGCAATGCCGCGACGCCGCGTGATCTTTTCGCCAAAAAGGAAAGGCGAAGCCAACAGGAAAATCAAAGAAGACATGCAATAGCACATCGTCGCTATGGCCACGGTGGTATATTTGTAGGCTTCAAAGAGGAGAATCCAGTCCAGTGCCGTAATGGCGCCGGCAATGGCGAGCCGTTTTTTATGTTTTTTAACAGCCTCCCAGGCAAAATGGCTGCGTCCCAGGGCAAAAAGCAAGGCTAAGAACGCGCTGCCGATAAGTGCACGGAAAAACACCAACAGCGAAGAAGAAAATAACACCCCGTGTCGAAAAAATCCCAGCGTGCTGAAAATCAGCATCGATGCGATAAATTCTGCTTTTGGCGAGATTATTTTTTTCATCGTTCGGCCCTTTCTTTGGTTTGCTCCTTCCGCCATTTCACCCGCTATCCATTGTAACGTATTTTTGAGCGTATAACGTATTTATGCGCCCGTACCGTATGGCTTGTCAATGTTTAGCTTTCATAAAAGCGCGGCACACGAGAAGCAATACCGCTCAAAATTTCATACGAAATCGTCTCAGCACGATCTGCTAAACAGTCGACGGCAATGCCCCGCGGTACCTGCGGTGCCGGAAAAACTTCCGCTTGAGCATCGCTAAAAAGCGCTTGGAAGGCGGCTTCTGTTTCGGCATGCAGGGCTTTGGAATCGGCTTGGTTCCAATCCGCCGCACCCATGACGAGCACGCGATCTCCCACCTCCACGGGCGGTGCATCCGTCACATCCACCATCAGCTGGTCCATGCAAATGCGCCCGATAACTCGACACAGCGTACCCTTCACCGATAGTGCAGTGCGGCCGGACAGCAATCGCACATAGCCATCTGCATAACCCAGCTGTACCGTTGCCACTTTGGTCTTACGCCGGCTGCGCCAGGTACGACCATAGCCCACGGTTTCCCCTGCCTCCATCCATTTGACACGCGAAATCGGTGCAGTCCATCGATACGGGATCTGCAATGAAACTGTAGTGGCCGCTTCACACTCTGCCGACGGATACGCGCCGTAGAGACAAATCCCCAAACGCGCGCCCTCGAAGAGATCGGCTTCGGGCAAAAAGAGCAAGCCCGCATCGTTCGCAATGTGGCGCAGCGGAATGGTAACACCTGCCGCCTCAAGCTTTTGCGCCAGCGTACGGAAACGGGAGAGTTGCTCCTCTGCAAAGGCATTCGGAAACGGCGCTTCATCTGCCGTAGCCAAATGCGAGAACATGCCTTCGATAGTAAGGAATGGAAGTTTAGCAACGACAGCAATATCGCGTGCGGCAGCGTCTTGCTCCGCGATGAATCCCACCCGGCGATGCCCGGTATCTACCGCAATATGAACGGGATGGCGCACCCCCAGCTTTTTTGCCGCGGCATTCCAGCGCATGGCATCCTCTACCGTGGAAAGCGCCGGTTCAATCTGGCGACGAATCATTTCGGCTACGTCTTCGGGTGCTACATAGCCGAATAGTAAAATCGGCTTATCCGGAATGGCTTCGCGCAATAGCATCGCTTCCGAGACCGTCGCCACACAAAAGCCTTCCACCAGATCGTGAATCGCACGTGCCACCGGTACTGCGCCCAGTCCGTAGGCGTTGGCCTTCACCACGCCCCAAAGGCGCATCGCATGGCGGCCCTTGCGCATGGCTTCCAAATTGGCGCGCACCAGGTGACAATTGACCTCTAGGATTGCTTGTGACTTCATCCTTTCTCCCCCCTTGCGACTTCATTCCTTGACAGGCTACAATAGAAAAAATAAGAAAAGGAGCCTGCTATGAAACCCGTAATCGGTCTCAGCACCACTTACACCCACAACGATTCGCTCGGCAGCCTGCTTCATATGGGCGTGCCCGGGCAAAGCTACCACGTCTGTACTGACGATTTTGTCCAAAATCTCTTAGCCGCTGACGCCGTACCGGTCCTGCTTCCGACCGTCCGCACAGAGGTGGAGCGGGAAGAGCAGCTGGCCATGCTCGACGGCATTATTTTTTGTGGCGGTGCCGACATTTATACGCTGCTTTATCGTGAAACCACACGCAAAGAATGCGGCCCGGTGGTGCCTGAACAGGATAACCATGAAGTGGCTCTGGCTAAACTGGCGGTAAAACACGATCTGCCGATCTTAGGCGTTTGTCGCGGCATGCAACTGTTAAATGTTGCCCTCGGCGGTACCCTCTATCAGGATCTGCCTTCGCAGAAGCCAGAGTCCCTCTATCACAGCAATGAAATGGTTCCGCGCTTTTATGGGGTGCATTCGCTGGAAATTGCGCCGCATTCATTGCTGTCTCGGCTGTTTCCCCAAGCGCCGTATGTCAATTCCTTCCATCACCAAGCGGTCAAAGATGTAGCGCCTTCGTTATGCGTCACGGCGCGTGCCGCCGACGGCGTGATCGAAGCACTGGAGTGCCCCGGTAAGCCCGACTTTCTGGCGGTTCAATGGCACCCGGAAATGATGGCTCCCGCTAATGAGAAACAACAGGCACTCTTTGCCTGGCTGGTGCGCTGCGCACAAGAGAAAAAGAATCGCTAAGGTCGGCCATCGGCCATCTTTCGGCGCTTCAGTTCATCGAACGGCGATCCTGCATCGCTCGTGCGAGCGTCAGTTCATCATAATATTCCAGCGATCCGCCCACCGGAATGCCGCTGGCAATGCGGGATACGCACACCGGAAAGGCTTCCAGCTGATCTGCCAGGAAAAGCATCGTCGTTTCCCCTTCTACGGTGGGCGAAAGCGCCAAAATCACTTCTTTCACCGGGGTATCCGTCGCCAACGAATCTTTCACACGCTTGAGCAGCCGCGACACCCCGATTTCCTCCGGTCCACGCTGATCCATGGGCGAAAGCAACCCGTTAAGCACATGATACGTGCCAAAGTAACTCGCCCCTCGCTCAATGGCCAAGAGATTCGTCACCTCTTCGACCACAGTGATCACGGAATGATCCCGTTTCACGGAAGCACAAATGGGACAGATTTCCTGTTCGGTAATATTGCCGCAAATCCGGCAGCGATGCACTTTTTCTGTGACATCCCAAAGGGCTCGCGCAAAGGCGCGCGTCGCGGCAGGATCCTTTAGCGCATGCAACGCCAGACGCTGTGCCGTCTTTTTTCCGATGGTGGGCTGCTGCCGATATTTCTCGATCAGCACCTCCACCGATGCCGGAAATTCGTTCATGCTATTCTCCCTTCGCTTAGAGTCCCGGAATATTTATGCCGCCCGTCAGACGTCCCATCTCCGATTCGTTCAACGCCGATGCCTGATGAATCGCATCATTCACCGCAACCATGATCAAATCCGACAGCATTTCCGTATCTTCCGGATCTACCACTTCCGGATCCAATACCAATTCCAGCAATTCATGCTTGCCGTTCATTTTGACTTTCACCATGCCGCCACCGGCACTGGCTTCAATCTCTGTCGCATCGATTTTTTGCTGCGTCTCCTCCATTTGTTTTTGCAGACGCTGCATCTTCTTCATCATATTGCCCATGTTGTTGCCGCCGTACGGCCCTTTGAAACCCTTCATCTTCTCCTCCTCGATCAAATACGACCTTATTTTTTCTCTAACAGTTCAGGCGGAATCACGCGCTGTAATTCTTGCCAAGTCCAGTCTTCCGTTTGTGCTTTTTCTTGCGCCGGCGATGGTTGCACCACCGTCTCCGTGGCTTTTTCCGGCACTTTGGTCTGCGCTTTTTCCGGCACTTTTTCCGGCGATGGCGCTACTGTCGCCGGTGGCGCTACTTTTGCAGGTGCTGCGGAATTCGGCGTAGTGGGTGCCACTTCACCGATGTGTACTTTCCACGGCTTCCCGGTGAATTCTGACAGCGCTTCGGATAGCTCCTTTTCTTTGCCCTTCAGGACGCCTTCCTGCATGGCGTTTTCCGGTGCAAAGGTTACAAACACTTCCGAACGCGACACCTCTATTTTATCAAATCGATCCAAGAAAAACGGCGCCACAATCTTTTTACCGACGACAAATTTACGCCATTCCGATGCATGATCGCGATACCATACAAGCGGGTCGATCGCAGAAGCGCTGCCCGACGACGGCGTCGCGGGAGTAGGCGCTGACTGCGGTGCGGGCGTGGGCTGCGGTGCAGGAGATGGAGTCGGCTGCGGCTTTGGTGCTGCGGTTGGCGCGTGCTTCGGCTGCGGTGCGGTATCTGACTGCGGCGTGGGAGCGGGAGTCGCTATGACTGCCGGCGGTCCCGCGGCAAGCCACTTTTTGTCAACCGCTTCTTGCACTGCTTTTTCCGGCGATTGCCATCGCTCCACCATCTGCAGTTTGGCTTCCACCGCCGCCAGTCGACTTTCCAGTCGCTTCGGCGAGGTGTAATCCACCAAACGAGCCACCGTGGCTAAGAAGAGCGTCTCCGCCGCGTCCGATTTGCGCAACAAGACATCCGTTTCGACCAATACATCGATGGAATCCAAAAGCCGCGATAGCGCAACGTTGGCCACCATCGCTTCCATCGCTTCACGCTCGGCTTTCGCCATCGGTAATGCCAGCGATGCGCCACCGCCTTTGACGAGCAGCAATTGCTGAAAATACTGCATCCATTCGCTGATGAGCGTACCTGCTTCCTTACCTTCCTCAAGCAAATGATGCGCATAGGCCATCGCCGCAGTCAAGCGATCCGCAAGCACATCGCGTGTGAGTTCCTCGAGGGAAACCCAGCCCGCCGTACCCAGCACGCGATCCACCACCTCTTCCGTGATCGTCGTCTCGCCCATCGCCATGACCTGATCCAGCAAGGAAAGAGCATCGCGCAGCGCACCATTGGCCGCCAATGCCAAGGCTTGCAAGGCTTCCGGTGTAATCCTAAGCTGTTGCTCCTCGGCCACCATCGCCAAGCGCTTCGCAATCACTTCCGGCTCAATGCGTTTAAACTCATACCGCTGTACACGTGACAAAATCGTCGCCGGAATCCGCTCCGGCTCCGTCGTTGCCAAAATAAAAATTAGATGCGACGGCGGCTCTTCCATAATTTTTAAAAGCGCATTAAACGCTTCTTTCGTAATCATGTGCGCTTCATCGATGATGTACACCTTGTAACGCACTTGCGCCGGCGGATAAATCACGGTCTCGCGCAATTCACGAATATCATCGATGCCACGATTGGATGCGGCATCCATCTCCACGACATCCATCGTCGTCTCGTCCAAAATCGCCCGGCAATGCGCACAAGCATTGCAAGGATTGCCGTCATGCGAATCCAGACAGTTCACCGCCCGTGCGAAAATCTTCGCACACGACGTTTTCCCCGTGCCCCGCGTCCCCGCGAACAAGTACGCATGCCCGATCTGTCCCGTCATGATCTGATTTTTCAGCGCCGTCACAATGGCATCCTGCCCGACCACCTCATCAAAGGTCTGTGGCCGATAGGCGCGATATAGAGCTTTTTGCATGGCAACCTCCCGTCTTATTTTACCATAGCGATGAACGAGGTGGGGTGCGAAGGGTGGGGTGCGGTTCTGTGGCGTGCAGGGGATGAGCGTTGTGCGGTGCCGTGGTTCGCGGGTCCGGCGGTACGGACGGTGCGCGGATGGGGACGCCGGCGGCGCGCGGGGCGCGGGGTGTGCGGGGCCTGCGGCGCGCGGAGGTGCGGTGTGCTGCGGGGCGCGGGCTGGCGGCGCGCGGAGGATGCCCGTCTGCCGCGGGCGGCTTTAGATATCAGACGGAGGGCGGCCCGACGGGCCGCCTTCCTAATTTATAAACTGCCGCCGAAGGCGGCTTCCTTATAAAAAGACGCCGGCCAACGGGCCGGCACCTTTCCGACCGTGCCTTTGACGTTTTTTTGCTAAAGGCACGGTCGCACACGACCCTCGCCCCCACTTTTCGACCGTGCCTTTGACGTTTTTTTGCAAAAGGCACGGTCGCGCTCGACCCCTGCCCCCGCTTTTCGACCGTGCCTTTGGCGCTTTTTTGCGAAAGGCACGGTCACGCACGACCCTCGCCCCCGCTTTCCGACCGTGCCTTTCCCGCTTTTTTGGAAAAGGCACGGTCGCGCTCGACCCCTGCCCCCGCTTTTCGACCGTGCCTTTGGCGCTTTTTTGCGAAAGGCACGGTCACGCAACCCGTCTGGGCGCACTTTCCGACCGTGCCTTTGGCTCTTTTTTGTAAAAGGCACGGTCGCGCATGACCCTCGTCCTCGCTTTTCGACCGTGCCTTTCCCGTTTTTTTGTAAAAGGCACGGTCGCGCACGACCCTCATGCCCCACCGCATTTTTTCTCAATATCGATAGGCAGTGCTTAAATAGCGCTGTAGGTAGGCATCGACGAGATCAAAGCTCAAGGGAAAGGTGCCGGATTCAAAAGTGACAATTAAATTTTGTCCGAGGACCAAGCCATTTTTTTGATAATAGGTTAGCTTTTTGAGAGTCGCATCGCTATAGGTGGGGTCATCCATCATGCCGCAATGTTCCCAATAGATTTCCATGTCGTTGGAGGCATCATAAAAAGTAAAGTCCGGATAGAAGGTCTGATTGTCTAGGTGTAGCGGGCACTCGTATTTGTAGGCGATGTGGTGGTCGTGAAAAATATCTGCTAGGATTTTCTCGCTTTTGGAGCGCACTCTTTCGCCATGCTTTGTGGGAAATATCTTGTTTTCTGCGTGGTAATCCAGGGGCTCAGGGGTGTGCTGGAGCCACTGGTCCAGCTTTTGATTTTGCGTCGGCGCTAAGGGGGTTGCCAATAGTTTTCGCGACGGCTTTAAGTTTTCATAAATAGCATCAATGCTTTGATCGCTGGTGCCATGTAAGAATCTTTTTATCTTCGTCAATCGACAGGTCAAGAGCTTCAACATTTTCTTGTTGTAGGATTGCTGCGCTAATTGTTTAATTCGATCGATGTTGGCTTGGTCTAAATAAATTCTGCTTTCCCGGGCCTTTCCTGGCTCGGCACCACGATGATAATACTGTGGTCTTCCATGGCGATCGTCAATTTCCAAATAGCCTTGCATCGTCTGTGTGTCGTTAAGAACGTTGATGCACCGTTCGTATTTTTGGGCCACCTCCTGCAGCGTGTGTACCATTTGTGTCCATTCGTCAAACATCGCCAGTCCCTCCCTCTCAAGGCATCGCTAATGCAACGCTCCAACATCTGGCTCCATTATTTCAAATTTAATGTCTCATGGTGTCCCAATATGCGGGGAGCTTGTTTTGTTTTAGCGATGGGCGTAGTGCGGGGCTTTTCGGGAGGAAAGGTGCAGGAAGGTGGCTTACAGTTCCCTCCAAGCGCGCGGGCGATACCACTGCGCGGCGCGGGCTTCGTCGATCTGGCGGAGCATGTCGGCGCGATCGCGATTGAAGGTGCCGGCAACGGGAACGGGGTTTGAGGCGTGATTGGAACGGAAGACGGTGCCATCGCTATCCACCTGTTCGATAAAATGCTGCATTTCGTTGAGGATTTCTTCGTCGGAGAGGAGGGTGAAGCGGCCAGCTTTGACGTCATCATAGAGGGGCGCGCCGGGGCTGAGATGCAGGCTCAAAAAGGAAACGTAGGCGGGCTTGGAGCGCGTGATCGCACGAGCGCTCTCGCGAATGTGAAGGTCGCTGTCGGTCTGTTCGCCGAGGCCGAAAATCAGTGTGACGGACGAGGCGAGACCGTTGCGTTTGGCTTTGAGCACCGCCTCCACATATTCGTCCTGCGTTTGGTGCTTATCGATGCGACGCAAAATCTCATCGGAGCCGCTTTCAAGTCCGATATAGAGTAGTGAAAGGCCCGCCGCGCGCAGGGCTTGCAGGTCGGCATCGCTCTTACGCAAAATATCATCGACGGTGGCATAGGCGCTGAGGCGCTCAAGGACAGGAAAGTTCTGATGGGCGCGTTCTATGATTTCCAGCAGGCGATCCGTCGGCATGACCAGAGCATCGCCATCGGCAAGGAAAACACGGCGCACCCCCGGATAGGCAGCGCCTACGGCATCGATGTCAGCCAAAATGTCAGCCTGAGGGCGCATGAAAAAATTCTTCTCTTTATACATCGAGCAAAAACGGCACGTGTTGTGAGCACAGCCCACGGTGCATTGCAAAATAAACGACGAGGCCTCAGAAGGCGGTCGATACACATCTCCGATATATTGCATGAAATACTCCTTTCCTGCGATGATTTTTCAGTCCTTCGTAGAACGATGCAGCAACAGCTGATGCATAGTGAACATAATACCCAACAACAGCAGGGCATAAAAGGGCAAAAGTGCCACGGAATAGCAACGCGCGAGAACGCCGAATAAGGGGGGCAAAAAGCAGGAGCCGACGTAGGCGCTGGCCATCTGCACGCCGATCATTGCTTGCGATCGGGCGGTGCCGAAGCGGGCGGGCGTTGAATGGATGATGCCGGGATAGATGGGCGCGCAGCCGAGTCCCAGCAGTAAGAAGCCGAATTGGGTCAGCAGAAGCAGGAAAGGCGAGGAGCCGCTGCAGGTGCTGCAAAGCATCGCTACAAAAAGGCAGAATAGGCCCATCGCTACAATCCCCTGGCCCAAGCGAATCATGCGGTCGTCATCCCATTTTTGTGCCAAAAAGCCGGAGAGCGCGCGGCCGCCGGTGATGCCGACATAAAACAGCGCCGCGCGGCCGGCAGCGGTTTTGGCGTCCATGCCGGCAAAAAGGGACAAATAGCTCGAGGCCCAGAGGCCGATGGTGGCTTCAAGGGCGCTGTAGCAGAAAAAGCAGAGGAAGATTTCTTTGGCGCCGGGCAGTGCGAAAATTTGTTTTAGCGATAGTGGGGCTGGCGTGACGGCGGAGGGGGCGTGCTCGGTGGCCGAGGTGGCTGCGGTTATGGCGCGCTCGGTGGCCAAGGCGGCGTCTGCGGTTGCGACGTGCTCGGCTGACGCAGCCGCCGTCTCCTCCATTGCTGCCTTGTTCCATAAGGGCAAACGGAAAAACAAGATTGCCGTGAGGGCATATTGCACTCCCGCAACCAAGCGATAGCCGGCGGGCCAGCCCAGTCCGTGCGTAAGGCACATTCCCATCAGCATGGGACCTAGTGCCGCGCCGATACCCCACATGCAATGCAGCCAGTTCATGTGCTGACTTTTATAATGCAAGGCCACATAATTGTTGAGCGCCGCGTCCACGCTGCCCGCACCGAGACCGTAGGGAATTGCCCACAGGCAGAGTGCTAAAAATGACCGCGAGAAGGAAAAACCCAAAAGTGCAACCGCCGTGAGTAAGACGCTACTGAACGTGATGCGCCCGGTGCCGTAGCGACGATTGAGGCGGTCGCTTTGCAGGCTGGAGAATATGGTGCCGCCGGAGATGATCATGGAGATGATGCCGGCATAGGACAGTGGTACGTCAAGCGACAAATAAAGCGTCGGCCAGGCGGCGCCAAGCAGGGCGTCCGGCAAGCCAAGGCTGATAAAGGACAAATAGATGATGGGCAGCAGCAAGGATAACATGAAAACCTCTCTTTCGAGCGATGTCGGGGTGCGGCGCGGCGTGGCTGTGCGGCGGTGCGGCGCGGCGGGGCTGTGCGACGGAGCAGCGATGGCTCGGCCGACAAGGCCGCAAACCGTTTCCTTATTATACCAATCGTCGGCCGTCAGGCCGACTCCTTTTGTTGCTGGCTGGCTGGAACGCCACGATTTGGATGCTGCCGGTTGGTGCGTCTTTTTATGCTTCCCGGAAGCATGCCCCCTCACATACCGTTGGTTTATGGGAATTCACGATTACCCACGGTATGCCATAACGGCGCCTACAGCAATATGTACCGTCGGTAATGGCGTTTTTGGCATTACCAACGGTAGGAAATGGCGTAGTAGGCGGCCGGATGTACCGTGGGTAATGCCGTTTTTGCCATTACCAACGGTAGAAAATGGCGTAGCAGGCCGCCGGATGTACCGTGGGTAATGCCGTTTTTGCCATTACCAACGGTAGAGAATCGCACATTGGACCGCCGGATGTACCGTGGGTAATGTCGTTTTTGGCATTACCAACGGTAGAAAACCGCGCATCAGGCCCCAACGCCTACCGTGGGTTTTGCCGTTTTTGCCATTACCAACGGTATAGCGCATCGCCGAGGCGGCGCCCATGCCTCGCGCATACCTCGCCCATTGCCAGCCCACGCCTCGCGCATCGCCCCCCCTCTTTATCAGCATAAAGAAGAATACTGTAAATGGACATTGACAAGGGTCTCGGCTTCATCGAAATCCAAGGGGCATGTGGCGGATTCGAAGGTAACGATCAGGTTTTTGCCCATGATAATACCATGCGTATTGTAGTAGCGGATCTTTTTTAAGGCGTTTTCCAGGTAGGCGGCATCTCCCATCATCCCGAAATGCTCCCAGTACAGCTCGATTTCATGGTAGGCGTCAAAAAAGGTGAAATCCGGATGAAAAACGCGTGATTCAATGTATAAAGGCGCTTCATATTTATAAGCGATGTTCTTGTCGTAAAATAAATCCGCTAAAATTTTTTCGCTTTTAGAGCGCACCATTTCACCATGTTTGGCACGAAACGTGGTGGCGTCCGATGCAAAGTGAAATGGTTCATAAGGTTGTTCCAACCATTGTTGTAATTTTTGTGTTCTCGTCAATGCAATCGGCTTCACTAGGGCCTTTCTTGAGGGTTTCATGCGTTCATAAATGGCATCAATTTCATTGTCACAAAAATCTTGATGGATCGCTTGCCATTGTTTCAATCGCTTGCGCAAAAGGATTTTCACTCTTTTCTCATAGGTTTGCTGTGCCAGGCGATGCGCAAAGTCCAGTTGATTTTTTCCCAGATATCTGCGATGCTCTTGATTCGTCTCTTGATTCCACCAATGATGATAATATTGTGGCGGTTGATAGCGATCATCAATTTCCAAATAGCCACGACTCTTGTGTTGCGATATCTTTAATTTTTGTAACAGCTTCTGGTACTTTTCCAGCCATTCTTTCAATATTTCCTGCATCTCCATCATTTCTGTTTCCATAGGCGCCCCCTTCCTCTCGAATAAAAATGGTGCATCGTTATTCCCTCTTCCGTATCTATTATTCCAAAGGTGAAATCTCGGTGCGTTCCATTCTCGAGGCCATATGTCGCATTTCGGCTCATGCTCGTATGTTTTTGTCGCAACTAAAGAGCAGCCCGGAGGCCGTCTCCTTTTCAATAACAAAAGAGCGGCCCGAAAGCCGCTTTCCTGTTTCAACAACAAAAGAGCGGCCCGAAGGCCGCTCTCCGCTTGTATCTATAAACGCCGGTCCGAACGGATCGGCTTCGATTGATGTGCTTTTTACAGACCCGCTTCCTTAGCCACTTTGCGCAGGGCTTCGGCGGAGGCAACGAGTTTCTTCTGTTCCTCTTCACTTAACACGATGGGTACGTGCACTTCAAAGCCCTCTTCGCCGACGATGGCCGGCATACTCAGAGCAATGCCATCGATGCCGTATTCGCCGTGCATGATGGAGGATACGGGAAGAATGGATCGTTCATTCATCACGATCGCCCGGCAAATACGCACCACGGACATGGCTATGCCATAATAGGTGGCGTGCTTCTTTTCGATGATTTCATAGGCGCTGTTGCGGACTTCATCCGCAATGCGGTCCATGGATTCTTGGTGGTCGTAGTAGCCGCGCATTTCACAGAAGCGATTGACAGGAATGCCGGAGATGTTCGTACTGCACCAAGCGACGATTTCGCTGTCGCCATGTTCGCCAATGATGAAGGAATGAACGCTGCGACCATCGACGGAGAGATGCTCACCGAGAGCGGTCTTCAGGCGGGCGGTGTCCAGAACGGTGCCGGAGCCGATGACGCGATGTTCGGGCATGCCGGAGAATTTCAGCGCCGCCAAGGTCAAAATATCCACCGGATTGGACACGATGAGAAGGATGCCTTTGTAGGCACGCTTCTTAAATTCGGGAAGAATGCTTTCAAAGATTTTGACATTTTTATGGACAAGATCCAGTCGTGTTTCACCTGGCTTTTGGGCGGCGCCGGCGGTAACAACAACGATGGCGGCATCCATGATGTCGTCGTAATCGGCGGCATAGACCTTGACTTGGCCGACAAAAGGCACGCCGTGGGAGATATCCAGGGCCTCCCCTTCAGCTTTCTCGTGGTTTACGTCCACGAGTGCAATTTCAGAAAACAGACCGCTTTGCATCAGCGCAAACGCTGACGAAGAACCCACAAAACCGCAACCGATAATCGCTACTTTGCGATTGTCCAATTTTCCACTCATATAACCTCCTTTGCGGCAAGAATCGCCGCTTCCGCCACCGTAGCAAAGATGGCGCTACGGTGTTATAAGTTTTTCACCCACAGGCAGCGCATCGCATTGAGCACAGCAATCACCATGACGCCAACATCGGCAAAGATGGCAAGATACATATTGGCAATGCCCAAGGCGCCGAGACCCAAGCAGGCAAATTTGATGACAAGCGCCAGAGCAATATTTTGATAAACAATACCCAGGCACTTTTTCGCAATACGAATTGCTTTGGAAAGTTTCAACGGATCGTCGTCCATCAAGACAACATCAGCGGCTTCAATAGCTGCATCGGACCCCATGGCGCCCATGGCAATACCAATATCCGCAATGGAGAGCACCGGCGCATCGTTAATGCCATCGCCAACGAAAGCTAATTTCGTCTTGGCCGGCTTTTCACGCAGCAATTCTTCCACCTTCTCCACCTTCCCCGCCGGAAGCAGATCGCTATAAACGGCGTCCACGCCAAGATCGGCCGCCACTTCTTGGGCCACCTTTTGTGTATCGCCAGTGAGCATCACCGTCTTTTGGATGCCGTCGGCCTTGAGCGCTTGCACAGCCTCTTTCGCATGTGGCTTCACGCGATCGGAAATGACGATGTGCCCGGCATAGTCGCCATCCAGCGCCAGATGAATAATGGTGCCGGTCATATGGCAGGGATGATAGGGTGTGTTTAAACTTTCCATCAGCTTACTGTTACCCGCGGCAACGGAAATCCCATCTACTTTTGCAATGATGCCTTTACCGCTAATTTCTTGAATTTCCGTAACGCGCTGGCGATCCACGGGCTTACCGTAGGCACGCAGAAGGCTTTTGCTGATGGGATGCGAGGAGGCGCTTTCTGCGAGCGCAGCCAGTTCCAAGAGTTTGCTTTTTTCCATGGTATTGTGATGCAGGGCATTGACTTCAAAAACGCCCTGCGTGAGCGTACCGGTTTTATCCATCACAACAATTTTGGTTTTTGAGAGCAATTCCAAATAGTTGGAGCCCTTGACCAAAATGCCTTCCTTGCTGGCGCCGCCGATGCCGGCGAAGAAGCTCAGCGGAATGCTGATGACGAGTGCGCAGGGGCAACTGATGACCAAAAAAGTGAGGGCGCGATAGAGCCAGACCGTCCAAGCCGGCGCCAGCCCCATAAAGAACATCCGTACCAATGGCGGCAACAGAGCCAGTGCCAACGCACTGTAGCATACGGCCGGCGTATAGATTCGCGCAAATTGCGAGATGAAGTCCTCCGACTTGGATTTGCGAGAGCTCGCATTCTCCACCAGATCCAGGATTTTGGACACGGTGGATTCGCCGAATTCACGCGAGGTGCGAATCTTTAACACGCCGGTCATGCTGATGCAACCGCTGATTACGGCATCGCCCTCCTCCACATCACGCGGCAGACTTTCCCCCGTGAGAGCTGCCGTATTTAAACTCGACTTACCTTCCACAATGGTGCCATCGATGGGAATTTTCTCGCCCGGCTGCACGACAATGATGCTGCCGACAACCACGTCATCCGGATCTACGGTTTCCAAAACGCCATCCTTCTCCACATGCGCATAGTCTGGACGGATATCCATTAAATTGCTGATATTTTTGCGGCTGCGTCCCACGGCGTAGCTTTGGAACCATTCGCCGATCTGATAAAACAGCATGACGGCAATGGCTTCCAAATAGTCGCCATTTTCTACAATCGCCAATGTCATGGCACCAACGGTAGCAACGGCCATCAAAAAATTTTCGTCAAACACGCGCTTATTTTGAATGCCGCGCCACGCTTTGGCCAGAATGTCATGCCCGATAATCCAGTAATCCAAGAAATATAACGCAAAGCGCACGACACGCCCCGCCGAAGGAAACAGCTGTTGGTCCAAAAAGGTAAAGCTCTCCGCCGTCAGTTGCTCCAGAACCAGCAGCAAGGCTGCGCTGATGAAAATGCGCACTACGTTTTTTTTCTGCTTTTTGGTCATGCCGTCTTCCCGTCGCCCCGCTGTAACCAACAAAACGATCGCCGCTAGGAGTACGAAGACCAATAAAGCGCTGATGATGATTTGTGCCATTCGACTATCCTTCCCTATAAAAATACCGCTCCCCGCGGGGAGCGGCTCATTTCCGGTTTCCCACAGCCCATTGCTTCCAAGCGTTTCGTGCCAACCGGGTTCGTATTGTTAGAGCGCAATGTCGCAGTCGGGTTCTACCTTCCGGCAAGCAGAGAGCACGTTTTGCATCACCGACTCCGGCTCGGCATCCGGTGCAAATTTCACGATCATTTTCTGCGTCATGAAATTCACTACAGCATCTTCCACGCCAGCGATTTCCTTCGTTGCGCTTTCCATCAAATTCGCGCAGTTCGCACAATCCACTTCAATGTTGTATGTTTTTTTCATGAGAGCCTCCTTCGTTTTTACTATCTCGTTTTTACAATTAAGCACTTGTTTAATCAATCTACGAAAATTATAATAGGGAGGAAAACACAAGTCAATGTTTCACTCTCATTCCTACCAATCGGTCTAAAGGGATGACCAATCGGGCAAACGGGACAGGCTCGCCCCTCCCTTTTCCCCCAAGCCCTCGGACCAAACGAGAAAGGAGGTTTTTATGCCTCAAACGCAAAAGGAACTATCGCTCCCCTTTGCCCATGACGACGAAGCGCCGGATCTGGCCGTCATCAAAAAGCAACTGGCCATCGTGAGCGATTTTCAAATTGTCGCGGATATCTTCAAGCAATTGGGCGATACCACGCGCATCCGCATTTTCTGGCTTCTGTGCCATCATGAAGAGTGCGTACAGGACATTTCCGCCCTCTTAGCCATGTCCAGTCCCGCCATCTCTCATCATCTACGTCCCTTAAAAAACAGCAAACTCGTCGTCAGTCGTCGCGAAGGAAAAGAAGTGTACTATCGCGCCGCCGACAACGAGCAAAGTCAACTCTTGCATAAGATGATCGAAAAGGTCATGGCCATCGCCTGTCCGAAATAAGGCACCGTATACATGACCGTATACATGGCCGTATACACGAAGGAGTTTTCATGTCCGCCGCAACCACCCCATCCGTCTCCCTCTTTCCGGGAGCCGCTCTTACGTATTTCAACGATGAAGGCCCGTGCCTTGCCCCATGCCTCATAACAGCAGACACGACGCCCACCCTGGCAATCACGCATTGCCATAAGGGCCAACTTTCGGCATCTCACGCAGGAAAAACGCTGCACCTCGGCCCCGGCGATTTTCTCTTACAATCCCTTGCCGCCGGCACCCCGTTGCCATCCTCGGATCCCTCCCTTCCCTGCGAAGGCCTTTCTCTTTTTCTGGATCCGCCGACACTGTTCTCTTCTCTACCGCTCCTTGGCAAAAGCGCCCTTTCCCCCTCGTTTCTCAGCGATAAATTTCTCACTACTTCTCCTTTTGCCGCTTTTGCCGGCAATCTGCATAGCGATGCCCTTTTCACGCCTTTTTACGTGAGCGAGACACGGCTGCGTCGCCCCTATCAACAACTCAAAGCCTTGGAATTGCTGCTTTTTCTGGCCCAAAAAGAAACGCACCCCGAAGCCCTCACGGCAACACGCGCCGAGCAAATTCGCATCGTGCGCGAAATTCATGACCTCCTCACGCACAACATGGATGAACGCATCACCATCGATGCACTCGCGCATCGCTATCTGATGAATCCCACCACGCTCAAGGAAACATTCAAATCCATCTACGGCAGCCCTCTGGCCGCTCACATCAAAGCGCACCGTATGGAATTGGCCGCCCGCCTTCTCACCGAAAGCACGCTATCCGTTGCCGCCATCGCCCGACGCGTCGGCTACGAAAGCCAAAGTCGCTTCACCTCCGCCTTCAAAGCGCAATATCACCTTTCCCCGAGCGAGTATCGCAAAAAGGGGCAATCCGTCCCGCATGACTGTGAGATGCTGTAAAGAAAAGGGAGTCGATAGGCTGGCGTCTGGGTTTTAATCGACCCGATTCCAATTTTTCTCTTGCAGCGCTTGCAATCTCTCTTCATTGCCTTTGCACATGCGACCGTTGAACGGGACTTCATAGCCAACTCTCTTGCCAAGATGCCAAAAGACCAGAAATGCCTTTTTAGATTTCATTTCCACTTGAAAGTCCTCGATTTCATTCCAGGGCAGCAGCACAAAGGATTTGCTGAGCGGATTGCCATTCTCTTTTTCATAAATCCCCTTCGGGCTGAAATAGATAGTGAAATTGCGCGCAGCATCGCTCGAATAAAGCAAGGGGCTCAGCGCCAGCCATTTTGCCAATCCCGTTTTTAAATCATCGTGCTTAATCGTGAACAAATAGTCCTTCGTATCGCCAAAAGAAGCCTTCACTTCCTCTTCGATTTCATTCGTATCCATAAAAAAGATTCCCATGTTTTCTCCTCACTGAAAAATAAATACTTCTTTGATGTCCTTATCTAGGACTTTGCAAATTTTATAGGCTGTTTCCAGCGTTGGACTGATCACATTGTTCTCATACGCCATGATCGAGCGACGCTTCAAATCCACTGCCTTCGCCAAGCGATGCTGGGATAAGCCTTTCTCTTTTCGAAATTCAGCAATTCTATTTTCGATATGTACCTCCATAACAACTCCCTTCGACGGAAATATTTCCATGATGTTGCTTTTTGTGGTGGTGCGGTGGTGCGGCGGTGCTGATTTGATGCCGATGTCGCACTGGTTTGGTGCCGATGACGTGCAGTGCGGGTGTGATGCGGTGCCGGGGTGCGGCTGCGCCGGGGTTATGCCGATGTCGCACTGGTTTGGTGCGTTTTTTAGTACCATTTTGGTGCTATTTATAGTACCATCGTCTCTTGGCCAAGTCAAATCATTAAGGCAAAAAAATGCGCAGAAAAGGATGTTCTGCGCAAGGCTGCCTTTCGCGTGATGGCTGCAGCACTATACTTAGCCACACAGACGGCGTCGCGGGATGGCTGTATAGCGGGAGCGACGGTGTAGCATGCGGGATTTTGGCGGAGGTAAGGCGGATTTTCGGAGGGGTATGGCGGGGGTATGGTGGGTTTTCGGTGCGAGTCACGGCTGGGAACATGGCGAGTTTTCAGCGGGGGCACGGCGGCGAGCATGACGAGTTTTCAGCGGCGATACGGCGGGATTTCGGGGAGTTTTCAGCGCATGACTTAAGAACGAATGGCGGCCGACGGCCGCCTTATTACGCCGCCGAAGGCGGCATTCTGAACTGCCGGCGAAGCCGGCTCCTTACGGGCGCCGAAGGCGCCATTCTAAACTGCGCCGCGCAAGCGACGCTCCTTATTTATGAACTGCCGGCGGAGGCGGCTCCTTACGGGCGCCGGAGGCGATTGACCGTGCCTTTGGCGTTTTTTTCCAAAAGGCACGGTCGGTTGCGCCCTCCGCCCCGCAATTTCGACCGTGCCTTTGGCGTTTTTTTGCAAAAGGCACGGTCGGTTGCGCCCTCCGCCCCGCAATTTTGACCGTGCCTTTGGCGTTTTTTTCCAAAAGGCACGGTCGGCAGCAACCCCTGCTCCACAATTTCGACCGTGCCTTTGGCGTTTTTTTCCAAAAGGCACGGTCGGCCGCAACCCCTGCTCCACAATTTCGACCGTGCCTTTAACGTTTTTTTACAAAAGGCACGGTCGGTTGCGCCCTCCGCCCCGCAGTTTCGACCGTGCCTTTGGCGTTTTTTTGCAAAAGGCACGGTCGGTTGCGCCCTCCGCCCCGCCATTTCGACCGTGCCTTTAACGATTTTTTGCAAAAGGCACGGTCGGACGCGACCCCTGCCCCGCAATTTTGACCGTGCCTTTGACGTTTTTTTGTGAAAGGCACGGTCGGCCGCGCCCCATGCTCCGCCGGTTCGACCGTGCCTTTGGCGTTTTTTTCCAAAAGGCACGGTCGGTTGCGCCCTCTGCCCCGCCATTTCGACCGTGCCTTTGGCGTTTTTTTATAAAAGGCACGGTCGGACGCGACCCCTCCTCCGCGATTTCGACCGTGCCTTTGACGTTTTTTTTGCAAAAGGCACGGTCGGTTGCGCCCCCTGCTCCGCATTTTCGACCGTGCCTTTAACGTTTTTTTGCAAAAGGCACGGTCGGTTGCACCCTCTGCCCCTCAATTTCGACCGTGCCTTTGACCGTTTTTTGTGAAAGGCACGGTCGGCCACACCCTCTGCCCCGCCATTTCGACCGTGCCTTTGGCGTTTTTTTGTCAAAGGCACGGTCGCGCAACCTCTTCGCACAACGCCTCCGCTTGCTCATTCGGTCATTGCTATAATAAAACGGAGAAGGCATTGCTATAATAAGGCGGCATTGCCACGTCTGGTTCTTGGCGCTGAAGGCGAGAGTAGCGAGCTGGAAGCGAGAAGCGAGCTGAAGATGAGGGGGCGAGCAAAAGGAGAAGGGTTGGAATGGACTATAGTGCGCATTATGAATCGCCACTGGGTGGCATGACGATGGCAAGCGATGGCGAAAGTCTCATCGGGTTGTGGTTTGATGGGCAGAAATATTTTGCGGAGACGCGGCGAGAGGCGTGGGTGGAATGTGCGTCTGACGGGCTACCTATTTTCCAAAGAACGGTGCAGTGGCTGGATGTGTATTTTAGCGGGAAGGAGCCGGATTTTACTCCATCGATGAGGATGCGCACGACACCATTTCGGCGGGCGGTGTGGGAGATATTGCTGTCGATTCCATATGGAGAGACCATGACCTATGGGGAGATTGCGAGACGTCTTGGGCAGAAGAAAAACCGCCTGCGCATGGGGGCGCAGGCGGTGGGTGGTGCGGTTGGGCACAATGCTATTTCATTGATTATTCCGTGTCATCGCGTGGTGGGCGCTGACGGCGGGCTCACCGGCTATGCGGGTGGCATCGATAAGAAAATACAATTGCTGGCGTTGGAAGGAATAGAGCGGGATGACCTTTTTCTGCCGAAAATTGATAGCGATGCAGGCCGTGTCAAGTAGTTATGCCTCCCGGCGATGGCGTTCTATCTGGGGCCAAAGAAAAGCCAAATGATCTGTGGCATGAACACCAGAAAAATCGTAGCGATCGGCTGGGTGGCGGCATAATACGAGGAAACGCGGTCATCTTTTGTCACTTCAAGAAGTGCGCCCAATGCCGGAGCACTGGTCATGGAGCCGGTGGTGGTTCCCAACGCGCCGAATAATGGCAATTTGAACACATAATAGGCGATCAGATAGCTCAAGACCGAGCTTGCCAAGGTGATCATCACTCCTGCAAAGAAGAGTGTGATGCCATATTGGCTGATCACTTCGACAAAACCCGCTCCTGCATTCGTGCCGGCGCGCATGAGGAAAAAGGCTAGGCCCAAATCGCGGATCATTTGCATGTTACCTTTAGCGTAGGTGAAATTGACCGGTCCGATATGACCAAAATGGCCCAGCACAATGCCCATGATGATGGAGCCACCACCGGCGCCGAGAGAAACCACTACCTTGTCGCCCACCGGCAATTTGAGGCTCCCCAGTAAGCTGCCTAATGCAATGGCTACTGCAACGCCAAAGAGACCATGCGGTTCGAAGTCCAGGAATTTTTTCTTGAGATTCTCGACCGCATTTTTTGATTCCGGGACGGTCAATTTATTATTTTCTTCGTCGCGATCCACGCCCATCACTTTCGGCAAGATCTGCACCAAAAGCACTACGCCCAAAACGCCAAACGCATAGGCAATGCCGTAGCCGACGCCCGGCAGCGATGATGGCGTAAGCGACGTCACCGTGCCAAGCATAGCCGTAGACGTCAAAGCGCCTGCACCCAAGCCCATGGAGAGTTCCAAAGGAATGTTAAAGAGTTTTACCGCCAAAACAATCGAGGCACCGCCAATAATACATGTGATAATCGCTATGGCTAAAAACTTGATGCCATTCTTTTTAATATTATTCACAAACGTCGGGCCGGCCATCAAGCCAATCGGTGCCAAGAACAGCACCAAGCCGACATTACCGAGTATGGGAGGCACTTTCGTGCCGAAGTGTCCAAAAACAAGAGAAGTAATCAAGATCGCGGAAGCGCCGAACTTGACGCCAAAGATATTCAAATGTCCCAGGAAATAGCCGATCGCCATAATGAGGAACATGGCCATTAATACATTCATAAACCCTCCTAACAATTTCGCCTTGTGTTGGATCGCTCAATCGCACACAGACTTACGGTCTATGAAGGAGAAAGCTTCCTCGCATTTCCAATGTTTTTTCAGTCTAGCAAACGGAAAAATCACTGTCAAGAACGGGCTCTGCCTCAGCCAGCGCTACATAATGGGCACGGATCGCATCGACGCGATGGCGGCTTTTGAAAACGTGGTTGCCGAGTTGCCGCAAAGGCATCACGCCCATGAGGGCGTTCGTGAGAAAAGCTTCATCGAAGGTAGCCAGGTCGGCCACGGGGATGTCCGCCTCCTCGACGGAAAGAGCCCGTTCTGACGTGGGCAGCGTCTCCAGCAACAGTTGACGCACGGTGCCGTTCAAAAGGCCGTTTTCCAGGCGAGGCGTAAGCAGATGATCGCCCTTGAGGAAGAAGAGATTGGCGCGGGTTTCCTCGCAAAAATTGTGCGAAGTATTTTGAAATATCGCTCCATCAAATCCCTGGCGCTTTGCGGCATGAAGCTCCTGTATGTTTTCGCCATATTGCAGGGTTTTGTGATACACGAAAGGCGATGTGGGATTGCGCAAAACCTCAGACAGACAGCAGGAAAAGCCGCGCGCAAAATCGGCATCGCCATAGGGATTTTGGCGATGGGTAAAGAGCACATTTTTTTCGGACACCGTAATCTTCAAAACGCCATGGCTTCGCGCTATCGCCGGCAGCGATTTGAGATAGGTGCGAACGGCCGCCGGTTCCACAGTTTGCTCCAAGCCTAAAAAGTCCAGTCCTTTTTGCAGGCGTGCCAGATGGCGATCCAAGAAGAGCGGACGCCCCTCTTCCACAGCAATCGTCTCAAAAACGCCGAGGCCGAAGAAATAGCCTGCATCCGGCACAATGGTTTCAGGGTCGCAACGATACTCAGACACCGCTTTCTCCTTCCGGCGCAGCTAAGGCAGAAAAAGTATCCACCAATGCCTTGGCTTTTTGTATGGTTTCCTCAAATTCCTCTGCCGGATCGGATTCGCAGGTAATGCCGCCGCCGACGCCGATTTCGTAGCGATCCTCCTGGTGCAGCAACGTACGAATGATAATGTTCAAATTCATTTGGCCGTCTGGCGTCAGATAGCCGAGAGAGCCGGTGTAAATGTGACGTGGCGAATTTTCCAATTCATCGATGATTTCCATCGTTCGTTTTTTCGGCGTGCCGGTGATTGAACCGCCCGGGAAGGTGGCTTGGATAAGATCCAACAAGTTTTTCTGCGGAGCTAACTTGCCCGTCACGGTATTGACCATGTGATAGACCGTTTCGTGCTCCTCCAGCGTGTACATCTGGGGCACTTTCACCGTTCCCGGCACGCAAACTTTATTGAGATCATTGCGCTCCAGATCCGTCACCATCAGAAGCTCCGAACGCTCCTTCGGCGAATGCAACAGATCCTCGATCATCGCTTGATTCACGGCCGCATCCTGCGTTTTCTTGCGCGTCCCTTTGATGGGCTTGGTGCGAACATTGCCATCTTGCACATATAAAAATTGTTCCGGCGAACTGGATAAAATTTGATACGCGCCATAGTTCATATACGCAGCAAACGGCGCCGGATTCTTTTCACGCAACACGCGATAATACGGAAATGGTGGGACATTGCTCTGTATTTCCAGGCGACGGGTCATGTTGGCGATGTACGTATGGCCTTGCACAATATAGGCAATCAGCTTTTGAATCGCCGCCATGTACCCCTCTGCATCGTAGTCGCTGGTGGTAAAATGGCCGTACTGTTTTGTCGCTCCGGCTGGGGTTTGCGGGGCGTCTTGCAGGGCGCTTTGCGGCGATGCGTCATGCGAAGCGTCTTGCAGCGGTGCTGCGGTTAACAAGAACGCAACCAGCTCGTCCATTTTTGCATCGCTCTCATCCTCGCCCTGCAGTACGAGTTGCAAACAATGCGCTTCATGATCTTCCACGAGATACACGTGATAAAAACAGAAAATGGCGTCATCGATACTGAAACGGTTCGGGTGCCGCGAAGATACGTCCATCAGCTCCTGCCCATAGCCATAGGACAAAAAGCCGATGGCCGGATTGGACAGAAAAAGCTCAGCAGGATAGTCTTTTTTATGTTTTTCCAACAGCCTCTGCAATGCCTCAGAAAAAGTCTCCCCGACAACTTCATCATTCACATAAACGTCTTTTCCCTGTTTGCGAACCGTATCCCAAGGCGCAAAGCCAATCACCGAATAGCGTCCCAAGGCATTTTGCTTCGAAGAATCCAAAAATACCGCCCGCTCTTGATCCGCCACTTTGGAAAAAATGTCCACCATCGCCGGATAGCGATGAAATGTTCTAAAGCGCATGCTGTTCCCTCCACTGTTTTGCCAACAAAAGAAAATTCGCTAAAATTTCATGTCCCTCTTCGGTGAGGAGCGCCTCCGGATGAAATTGCACCCCATAGATACCGTCTTTTTCCGAAGAAATCGCCATAACCGTGCCATCCTCTGTCCAAGCATCCAGCCTGAGCCGTGCCGGCAGCGATTCAGCCTTTACGGCTAACGAGTGATAGCGCGTCACCGTAAACGGATTCGGCAAATTGAAAAACAAACCTTGCTTTTTATGGAACACCGGCGACAGCTTCCCGTGATACGGCCTATCCCCCTTTTCCACCGTCGCTCCTAGGGCATGCGCAATCACCTGATGTCCCAGGCATACCCCCAGAATGGGAATCCTTCCTGCCAGCTTTTCCATCACCGACAAACACAGCGTCGCATCCTTCGGTCCTTTTGGTCCCGGCGACAGCAGAATCGCATCGTATTTCTGCGCCCACGCCAGATCCGCCTCTTCAAAATCCCCCGCCGAAATGATGTCCACCTCTTCGCCCAACTCCTCGAAATAGGACAACAAATTAAAAACAAAGGAATCATAGTTATCTATCATTAACAACATGCTCTTCCTCCTCATCTGGTGACGCTGTAAAAGCCCCTTGCTCGGATTGAGTATAAAGCGTCAATGCGTTATGTACAAGATGCAACCCAAGGGGCCATGAGAAAGAATACGGGGTTTTACACGCGGAAACGTCTGGGCAGCGGGATAATGGCGATGGGTGATGACGGCGTGAGGGGGGGTGGCCGTGTCGGCTGGTCGCGGTTTCGACCGCTGCCTTTAGCGTTTTTTTGCGAAAGGCACGGTCGATTGCGCCCGCGACTCCGCAATTTCGACCGTGCCTTTGACGATTTTTTGTAAAAGGCACGGTCGGTTGCGCCCGCGACTCCGCGGTTTCAACCGTGCCTTTGTCGATTTTTTGCAAAAGGCACGGTCGGTTGCACCGTCTGTGCCGCGATTTCGACCGTGCCTTTGACGGTTTTTTGCAAAAGGCACGGTCGGCTACGCCGTCTGTGCCGCGATTTCGACCGTGCCTTTGACGATTTTTTGTAAAAGGCACGGTCGGTTGCACCGTCTGTGCCGCGGTTTCGACCGTGCCTTTGACGATTTTTTGTAAAAGGCACGGTAGGTTGCACCGTCTGTGCCCCGCAGTTTCGACCGTGCCTTTCCCGATTTTTTGCAAAAGGCACGGTCGGTTGCACCGCCTGTGCCGCGGTTTCGACCGTGCCTTTCCCGATTTTTTGCAAAAGGCACGGTCGGTTGCGCCGCCTGTGCCGCGATTTCGACCGTGCCTTTCCCGATTTTTTGCAAAAGGCGATTTTTTGCAAAAGGCACGGTCGGTTGCACCGCCTGTGCCGCAATTTCGGCCGTGCCCTCTACCCCTACTCCAATATCGCTTTCCACGCCTCCGCCAAATCGTCCAACCGATAGCGCGCATTGGCAGGACTGGTGGATGGCAGTTTGACGCCGGGGATGCCGGTCTTTTGGGCATGATAGCGTTGATAGTAGCGATACGCGGTGGCGCCGTTGCAGTACACGCGATGAATGGGGGCAGCGGCAAAAAGCGGCTGCAAATCACTGGGAATCACATGACGAATGGTGGCATCGCTGGAGCCGGCAATATCACATTGATAGATGCTGTCGTACATGGCTATGTGATGGCGAAGTAGAAAGGCGCGCCGCTCGGTGATAGTCTTCGGGGTAGACTCGTGAAAGAGGGTCGCCAGCAAGGGCCAGAAGCGATTCAAGGGGTTGCCGTAGTAGAAGCCGTATTGGCGGGTTTTGACTGAGGGGAAGGAGCCCAGAATCAGGAGGCGCGAATCGGCGTTGTAGACAGGTTCTAGGGGGTGAACGATGGTTTGCGTTGGTTTTGTTTCGATTTGAGACATGGGTGCTCCGATCCATTTCCTACTTAATGAAACGTTGCGCCGCTAATGACACAGCGCATCGTAGATTTCATTTTTTAGAGTCCATATCCCTGTGTAGGGTTCCTCAATATAGCAAGTGTCCTTGACTTTATATAGGTGGAATTTTTTCGTACTGTCAGCTCCCTTGCTCAGGTGAAATTCAAGAATGTAATACGTTTCGATATTCGTGGGTTGATCGTTGACACTTTCCCTTCCTGAATCTTTTGTATTCTCTTTCATGGCCTCCACCAGAGCGGAGATTTTGTCCGCTTGCGTAATGCGTTTCAAACTTTTTCCATCGCTTTCGGTGATTTCGATTTGCGAAGTATTCTCTGCTGGAGGAAAAGAAATTTTCTTATCTTCTGCGCAAGCACTTAGCAGGAAAAAACACAGCAGACTGAGTAATAGAGCAATCGTCTTTTTCATCTTACCCTCCTTGGCTTTCTTAGCGATGTTTTTGTACCTTTCGTTTCTATTTTCTTGCCATCCAACTACTGTCAGCACACAAAATTCATCCTTCTCCCGTACTCGGATGGCCAGAGGATCCGCCGCAATCAGCGTTCACCCTACGACTCGACTTTAATGCGCTGTCATGCTCCAAGGGTGCTTAATAATCACCCAGCCGAAAGCATCAAAGACAACGCAGAGAGCCGCCCAAATCAGGCCCGTCAGAAATGCATCCTGCATTGACGGGCTTTCTAAACCATTGCTATACAAATATCCGAACAAGGTAAAAAACGACTATATTATAAAGCGGATGCCAAGGCTTTGTTTTTTCATATCCCTCACCCATTCTAGGACTTTCCTTCATTGATTTCATATGCAGTACCGCAATGTTAAAAATAGTATGCCCTCCGTTCCTACTCCTTTCCCTTCGTCTTGCCCCATTTTAATGGATGTGAATCACATAGTCTGCCCATTTACGAATTGCCGCATTCGTTCGTTCAAGAAGTGCTTGATGATAGAGCCGATAGCCGCAAGCATCATTTTCTTTCAGAAAAGCAAGTGCCTTTTTGCTGCCAAAGTAAAACCTATCGCGAAGGATACAATAATCATTTAAGCTCTCCTCAAGAAAGGCAATCGCCCGATAATTTCCCTCGTCATCGTTTTTTTCCGCTCGATGCATCGTCTTTCGGATCCAGTCGATAATCCACTGCTTCTCATCGCTCGGGGTGACGGTATGCTCAAAAACGTAGGCTTTCACCCGTTGCTTCAGCGCAGCGGCCACCCCATCGGTATCATAAATGATATTCCCATCAAATAGAGTAAGAAAAGTCTCTATCGTTTCATGGGCGACTTCCTCTTTCGTATAGATGAAACAATCTAAGGGCGTCCCATCGATACGCGTCGCATCGTGCTTTTTGCATTTCTTATCGACAATGATCAGACAATCAAAATCACTGGTTTCGTCATTGCTGCCATTGGTGAAGGAGCCATAGGTCACGATGGCCAAGGGAGCATATTCCGTTTTTAAATAATCGATAAATTTTTGCATTCTTATTTCCTTAATATGGCGATGGGAGGAAGGTGGTTTCCTTCTAGCGGTTGTGGGCAATGCGATGATTACGTCTGCAGACTTCGTTTAGTTGGTCATAGCTATGCAATCGGTTTACGGATAACGCATTCTCCTGCGGTTCGTCTTTCTCCTGCATTTTACCTCATTTTCATAAAAATCGCCCTGCCCCCGTGGAAACGGGAACAAGGCGAACAGAAGAAACAAAGTGAATGCCGAAAACTTGGCAAATACAAAACTGGATGAATGCTAGCAGTCATCATCAATCCTTGTTGACGTCATTGTCTTCTTTATTGCGCTTCTTACGAAGCAACATAAGCAAGGCAATAAACGCGAGCAAGCCGGTACCAATCCAGAGACCTAAACGAATCTTATCGCCGGTGCTCGGTGTGGGCGTCTTCGGATGGACAGGCGGTGTCGGAGGCGTCGGCGTGGACGATGTTGGCGGGTTTTCCGGTGGCGTCGAAGAGGATTCCGGCGGCGTTGTGGAAGAACCTGTCGGTGTCGAAGAGGATTCCTTCGGGGTGGAAGACGATTCCGGCGGTGTCGGAGGCTGGTTGGGCGAATATTTGGGGTTCGCCACAATATCATAAACCCAGGCGGCACTGCTACCCGTCTTCAGATACTCGGGGACAAAATACAGAACCGGAGACATGGGCGCAAACTGCGAAGCCGTGCCCGCCTTTCCCTCTTGCGTCACAAGGTATACGCCGTGAACCAGATGATCAAAGGAAACCTTCCCTTGTGCATTCGTCGTGGCCGTGCGAACCGCCTTATAGGCCGATTCGAGTTTTGGCTTGACGTTTGGGTTTGACTCGTGTCCGAGCGCCGTCAAAGGCTTGGGATGTGACTGGATATAGGTCGCGATGTCTTGGCCGGCCCGACGCAGGTCGCTTGACGTCATCTTGGTAAAATCGTAATGCAGACTCGTCAGCCCCAAGCGAAGGGTATAGTGAGGGCCATCGGCGCCCATCGAAAGATCCGCGATGCGAACGAGGCGAAGGGTTGCCCCGTCGAGAGGGATCGCCGTTTGGTTTTCGTCCTTCGTATAGGTCAAATGCAAGGTAAGGGAGCCCCATTTCGTTGCGTCGTAGGAGCGTACCATGGGATTGTCTCGACGTGCCCGCGCGTCCATGGGAAAGAGGGTCGCCAGACAGACGAGAAAGGCGCCTGCAAAAGCGAGGAGCCGTGCCCACACATTGGGCCGATGTCTTTGTTTACGATGTTTATACATGGTTTACTCCTTTATTCCTTGTTGCGATCCGCGACTTCTCGCTCCTGCCTGTTCTTTCGTCGACTCCGTAGGAGAAGCCCAAAGAGAAAGAAGAGAAGGACGATAACGCCGGCTACGGTGATCTTCCAGTTGGCAATGACCGCATCTAAAACGGCCACATCTTTTTCCTCGACCGGTGTAGCCTCGTCGGGGATGTAGGTGGTTCGCTCGCCGGTAACGAGCAACCGATGACTGTTCACGCCATAGGGCGTGCAGGTAAGCAACGTGCAAAGGTCGCGATTCGGTTGAATCGCCAAAAGTTCCGACTGATGGGGCAACACCGTTTGTATATCCACCACTCGGTAGGCAAAGACCGCATCCATAATGTGCAGATAGAAGAGATCGCCCTTTGCCATCTGGTCGAGATCCGTGAAGAGAATCGCCGAAGGCAATCCGCGATGCGCCGAGATGACCGAATGGGTGGATTTTCCGCCAATCGGAAGGGACGTGCCTTCCAGATGTCCCGCCCCACGCTGCAGCGATTCCTCGCCCACCCCGTGAAAGATGGGCAGCTTCACATGGATTTTCGGTATTTCGATCGTCCCCATGATATTATCCCCGGAAGGATTGAGCAACTGATCATAGGGAGCGGTCAGTACATATTCTTCTTCCTCCTTGAAGGCGTCCACGATGATGTTCGTCGTATGCTTTTCATTATACTCGCGCGCCTTATCCCAAATTGCTTTCGACTGATCTTGTGGAAGATTCTTTACCACCTGCGTATACGTACCGACCAGCTTGCTGTTTCGGTAACGGTTCCAAAGATCCGATGCCGGGGGATACAGGAGAAAGCCCAGTCCTCCCAGAATCATGAGGATACACACGAGAATCCAGAAGCGTCGGTGCGATGCTTTTCTCATGAACGCCCGGCCTCCTGTTTCTTTTTCTTCTTTCGCCAGATGAGGTAGGGCGTAAGCCCAACCGTAATTCCGATGGCGGCCGCCAACAAATGAATGCTCAGGCGCGTGGTATCTATGCGAAGATCTTTCGCATCTTCAAAAGCCTTCTTGGCCTCCTCCGGCGTATAGTCCACGCGATGCCCCCGCACCAGAAGGCGCTGGGTATTGACGCCGTACGGCGTGCAGGTAAAGAGCGTGCATAAATCCTTATCCCGGTCGATGGCTAACGACGCAGTTTCCGTCGGTTCCACCTCAATCATCTGATCCACTTCATACGCTAAAAACTCGTTCAGCACCCGAATAAAGAACAGATCGCCCTTTTTCAGCAGATTGAGGTCGGTGAACAGCTTTGCCGAGGGCAACCCGCGGTGCGCCGAAAGAACGGCGTGCGTTCCCTTTCCCCCGACGGGCAACGAAGAGCCCGCCAGATGTCCCACGTTTTGTTGCAGCACCTGGTCGGTGGTGTAGTGAAAGATGGGAATCTTGACGTTAATGGCCGGAATCTCCACTTCCCCCATCATCCCATCGCCGGTCACGTTGAGCAGCGAATCATAGACGGGATCATCATGTTTTTCCCGAAGCGCAAACACATCCGGCACACTTTCTCCCGTCAGCTTCTCATTATATTGACGCGCTTTTTCCAACTCTTTGGCAAAATGATCATCGGGAATGGCTTTAACCACTTCTTGGTAGGTGGTGGACAATTGCTCCGCACGCCACTGGTTAAAGCGATTGCTGATGGTCGGATACAGAAGCACCAAAATTCCGGCAACCAAAAGGATGACCGCAAGGATTCTGAGTTTTCGATCCTTTTTATTGGTTGCCCCTTTATCGGGTTCCTCATTCGTTTTGGTCAAGCTTTCCCCGGATTCCGGGCTCTTTTTCTGTTCCATATCCGCTCTTTCTGCCGATGGATCCGAAGATCCTAAAAGAAATAAGAGGGGCCGCCCCGGAGCCCTCCGGGGCGACACTCTTACTATTCAACCATGAATCGATTGATCCGTATTCCGTTTATCGTGTGGTCTGCTCGTTCTTCTTGCGAAGGACCGTGACCATCACCGCAGCACCCGCCAAGAGAGCCACGCCGATGCCGGTGAAGAGGTAGGTACCCATACCACCGGTGGTCGGCAGTTCCGGGGTCTTGGTATTGTTGATAAGTGTTGCACCATCCTTTTCGGTGATAACTCCATCCTTTATCTCATCAGTATCGTTCGCCACATCTACAGCTTTAAAGGTCGTGGTAGCCGTATCATCAATAACGATAGAATAAGATTTCAGGGTTCCGTCCGTATTGTAATCTGCTTTAATCTCTACCTTATAGACCTTCTCGTTCAAGCTATAGCCTGTGGGGGCTTGGATTTCTTTGATGTAGTAAATACCTTCATCCAACTTCTTGAAGTTCATACGGCCGGTACCATCGGTGGTTACGTCCTGTAACATTTTAGCTGTCTGATCTGAAGGATTCTTATCGAAAAGTCCGAATTTAGCCCCTTCCAGTGGAAGGTCTTTCCAAGTTGTAGTTTCCGTTTTATCGTGATGCTTGGTGAGCTCATGGGAAGTTTCAGACCCTTCGCCATTCAGTAAACCATCGATATCAAAGGTATAGTGGTAGGTCTTATCAGTTATCTTTTTTGCATCTTCCTTAGGATCGTTCGTATAGGTTAAGGAAACATTGTTCTCGTTAGCCTTAAAGTTGGATGTGGCGTTCTTATTTAAAGTGGCAGAGTATTGGATAACTACCTTTCTCTGAATATCAGTCATCCCTGCTAGTTCATTCAGGTATTTCTTTGCAAACTTGATAGTAATGACGCCTTTATCAGTAGGCAAGCCTTCGCCATCCTTTGGCTGAACAACTTCGACTGTGAACTTATCAGAAGCTGGGCTAATATCTTTACCCCCAACAGAAACCTTGATGTCTTTTGCTTCAGGAGCGGTCAAGCCTTTGTCTAAAGTATCTGTGATATCGAATTGAACGTTAGTAAATCTTTCCTTCGGATAGGAAGGAATGGTGGTTTCGATGGTAAAGGAGGGCTTTTCGCCAAGACCTAAACCATTTCCTTTATCAGATTGACCCGCTTGACCATTAACTGTGGATTGTGATTCTTCCGAAGGATCGCTTGTCGTCTTTTTCAGAGTGACTTCACTCTTCTTCATATAAAGAATCGCTTGTCCTGGTATTTGAAAAGATCCTCCGGATTTTTCTGGTAGTTCGATCTTTCCATCAGTCACTCCTGTTGGATTACTATCAAGGCCATAAGACAATCCAACCAAAATGGGGTTATAGACGTATCCAGCCTTTGAAGATACTAATATCATATAAAGACCCGCTTGTTGACCGGATGCTGTATAGGCATCGGTTCCATTCCAAGTCAGATCAATTGCCTTACCTAGATCATTTACCGACTTGTCTTTAACCAATGCTTTCCACTCTTGATCGGTGGGCTTTTGCGGGTTCGCAAAAGCGTCTTTAACCACATTCTCATACTTCAGGAAGTTTCCATTGGTATCAAAATTGGCCTTGGTTAAGCGATAGGCTTTTACGGTAGCGCCTTTTTCAACACCCTTTACCGTAATGGTTCCTGTCGGCTGGTTGAACTCCGCTTTCGCAGTCCAGGGGACGAGCGTAATCATCAGCATGAGCGCTAACAACAACGCGGTCCATTTTTTCAATTGCTTCATTTGTTTTTCCTTTCTTCGTTCAGGTTCTTGGCCGTTTCCGGTCGGCTTCGGGTGGACGGGCGGGGCGTTTGCCCCAAGGATCTATCGACAAGGAGATCATTCCAACTGTCTCCGCAAAAACGGGAGACGCTTTCGGGGCCGACCGGACGGGCCTTTGGTCTGTCGGAACAGACTGAAGGCCAAGCCCAGGAGGAAGGCGCCTGCCAGTGTAAAGAGGAAGGTGCCCGGTCCTGCAGTGGTCGGCAGGGTGTAGTACAGGTGATTCACAATATCTAAGCTGATCTGGTCGCTTACACCCTCTTGATAAAGAATGACCGGACCGGCTTTGCTGAGCAGACCTTTATCGAGGTAAGCCACCTCATTTTTCCCATCCGTTACCTTGGTAAGGGAGATGGTCCGCTTGTCTTGATCAATTTCAATCTCGTACTGCTGCGTTGTTTTGATGTACCCTGCCGGCGGCGTCATTTCGTTCAGGATGTATTTTCCGTTCATGGAACCCGGGACCTCCCGAACGTAGGGGCCCGCCTTCTTCAGGTCGACGGTAATCTCCTTTAGACCATCCGGAACCGCATTCTTGTTTCCAGTGGCCGCTTCAACCGTAAAGGTGACGGAACCGTCCGCAATATCCAGCTTTTTCTCATCTACCTTCCGAAGCGCCATCTTCATCGGACGGAGATTTCGGATCATGTTCTCCCCAACCGGATCACGACCATGGATCTGCAAATCCTTGATCTCGCCGGTTGCCATATCCACCCGGAAGGTGGCGACTTCTTTGGCGGGCGTGACATAGCCTGCAGGGGCTGTGGTTTCCCATACTTGATAGTAGCCGGGTGCCAGGTTCGTCCAGAAGAATTTTCCGTCCTTTCCGCTGGTTCTCGATCCGTTCGGCGCCGCTACGTCCGTGTAGGTTCCGGCCAACGTATCTGCTCTTTGCAGTTTAAATTCCGCTTTCTTCAACGGAGTTCCGCTCTCCCCGACCTTGGTAAATTCAATTCGGTTGGGGATGTTCGGGAACTGGAGAACCGGTTTATCAATTGGGGTCTTCCGGTTCCAGACGGCGAGACTATTCTTCTCTTTGCTCTCGATTAGGCCAGTGCCACCCGGATCGGATACGGTAACCGTTCCGTCCTGAGCAACGTGAATATCCCAGACCACGTTGATGGGGGTGTAGCCCTTTGGCGTTACCACTTCTTCCAAGAAGTAGTCGCCCGGTTTGAGCTTGGTAAAGGTCAGCTTTCCGTCCGCTCCGGTCACGGCATAGTCCTGGAAACCTTGGTTGTTCGTGAGCTTAAAGCCCGCGCCCGGAATCGTCTTGGTGTTGTACTTGTCCTCGCCATCGGTTCCTAAAAGCTCTCGCTTGATCAGGGTGAGGTTGACCAGATCCTTAGCGCTTGCTCCACTCGTACCGGTGTAGCGGTGGAGGTAATTCCAATAGGTCACCGGGCCATCTGTGTTCATCTCGGTATGTTCCCTATTCAACAAGTCGCGATAGTAGAACTCGGTTTTATGCGACAGCTTCGCGTAGGTGTAGAGATCCACGTGATCCTTTGTGTTATCAAAAGGAGCCACCACTTTTACGATGTAGCCGAAGCGTCCTCCGTTGGGATAATCCTTGTTGACGTATAGCGGAACGCGGATGATCCCGTTCGAATTGGTCGTCGTCGTCGGCACCAAGTTCTCGTCCTTCAAATCCATGATATGGCGTCCATAGCTTGGCGGCATGGTCGTCGTATTGGGATGTCCGGTCGCTGTGTACGCATCTGTCTTGTAGACCGAGACCTTTACGGGATTATTCGGGTCGTTATAGTGCACATCCGATGTTGTATTTTGTAGCCAGCTTCTGGCCGCCATATCCAAGTAATATTGCGTAGACCAGCTGTTGTTATAGCCGAAAACGTAGTAGTACAGCTCAATTTGGCTATTGGTGCGATCTTCGTAGAACCAACCGCCCAAATTGTTCCATAATTCCTGTCGTTTTCCGCGCAGGGGCCAATCCAAACCGCTGTCCACACGGCCGCCTGTCCCGTAGTAATTCTGGAAATCCACCCAGATACTATCCGACGTTTTCGGTGTGTTTCCAATGATGTTCGTGAAGGTAAGGCCGGTGCTGTTTGCCACCTTGTCGTGATCCACATAGACCGGGACGGTCTGATGAATGACGATATTGGTTCGGTTGGCGGCATAGTCCGTTAAGGTGTAGGTGATCTTCCTTATGACCCGACCATCTCCATCCATGGTCTTATTTTGCGTTGTTGCGACGACCTGTCCATGTTCCGTAACGATGTCTTGCACCTTTTCCGGGTCAATCCGTATTCCACCCCAGTTCAAGTGATCATCCAGGGTGATGGTAAAGGTGTCCCCGGGGATGGAGTCGTCCGGCAGGTGGATGGTGTATTCCATGGAGAAGCGTTGATCCTGCAGAGGACGAATGACCCCATCCTCATCCGAGGTCTTGAGCGCATACTTCTCCACCGTCAGTTCCCCATCCAATGATTTGGGCGTCGTCCGTTTCGTGGGCTGGTTGGGATCGGGCGTAGGCGCCGTCCCATTGTCGACCTCAATGGGGTACTTGTTCGGGTCATAGCCCGCCTCCGGAACAATGATCGTGTTTCCGATTTCGTTCACTACGACCACGTACTTGGTCTTGTTGGCCAGGAAGCCCGACGGAGGCTGCACCTCCTCCAAGTTATAGACACCCGGCTGGAGGTGGTTGAAGGCAATCTTCCCATGTTTATCGGTCTTAAAGGGGCCGTTATCCTTAATCCAATAGGTATTACCATATTGCCTGGCGTATTCCTTAGGATTAAACGACTTCGGAAGTTCAGCGCCGTCACGTTTTGTCAAGCTGAAGTAGGTGCCTTCTAGTTTGGCACGGTTTTCACCCAGCTTCTGGAACTTGTCGATGGAGAATTCCCCTTCAAAGTCCTTCTTTATATTCTTCACCGTCAGCTCGTTTAGCGTGGTCGAATCCGGATTCTTGGTCCAAGAGGCCGTAAGGGTGATATTCGAATTGACCGGGCTGCTAAATTCAAAGGGCTGTCCACCTAGCATCCATTCGGCGAAAGTATAGCCTTCCTTAGTCGGATCCTGGGGTCTAGTAACCTGGGTTCCTTTGGTGATGAGTTGCGTGGGAACCGGGCTTCCTCCCTGAGAATCAAAGCTGACGGAAACCTGGGTCGCCTGGATCTTTTTCCAGGTCGCCTTGTAGGTGGCTGGGGCGGTGACCGGCTGACTAGGATCGAAAGTATTCCCGCCTCCATCCTTCCAGCCATCAAAGGTGAAGCCCGCTTTTGGCTGGATGGCCGGAGCAGCGACGTGATCGCCGTGCCGGACCTGTTTCGACCGGATGGTTTTGCCATTTTCGTCCTGGAAGGTCACCGTATACGTGTTGGCAATCCAGCGGCCGTAGAAGGCCTCGTTCCCCGTGAAGCTCCTATTTTGTAATTCAGCGTCTACATAAATTCTCTGATAATAATCGTAGACCTGCCAGCCGGTAAAGGTATAGCCCTCTCGTGATGGTGGATCGGAAGAAGGGATTTGACTTGGAGCTATGCCTTTTCCATACTCCACCTCTCGTGTTTGGGTTTTATCCTGTTCTATAGCATAGTTATCATTCAGCATATAGAAGTACAGAACCACCGTATTAGCTTTCGCCTCCCAGTTGGGATATACAACCGTGTCTTCGGTAATCTCCTTGTCGCCCTTGAATTCGACCCAATTATAGTACCTCCAGTCCTTAAGTTTATACCCGGGCCGTTCCGGTTTCGGCAAGCCTTCGGGATGGTCCTCAAGATATGTGTTTCCGTGAGAAACTTCACGAGTTTCGATCACCTTGTTGTTCTGGTCGACAAAGTAGACTTTATACTTTATTGTCTCCCATTTCGGATAGAGCGCCGTATCCTGGGTGATGGAGGTTCCTTCTGTATAGGGATTGTGATTGACATCTTCCCAACCGGCGAACTGAAGGCCGTCCTTTTTCTTGTCGGCAACCAATTTGCTATCTAAATTATCCGCCGTTGGTAACGATCCAAGTGCCTCGCCATTATTGACTGTTATCGTATCGAAGGGAGTTGTGTCTTCCCGTCTGTTGTAGAAAGACACCGTCGATGCGGTTCTCTTCCAGCTCGCAACCAACTTGTGGTCGGCGGTTACCTGCTGATACGTCGAGGTAGTCAAATCCACCAATTTACCGCCTTCCATCCAGCCTTCAAAATCATAGCCGGTTTTTGTCGGATTCGGCGGCGGATTTACGCTGCGTTTATAGCGCACATCTTTTTCTTCTTTGATTATCGTGTTGTCGCTTGTGTACGTGACCAGATAACGGTCGTAGTGGTAGACCTGGCTGGTGGCTTTGGCTTGGTCGCTATCCCAGGAATTATTATCAGTTGCCGCTTTCTTGAGCTTTCCATCATACTTGGCAAAAAGTTTCAAAGGATCCTTGGATTCGTTCTGATAGGTTCCCTTAACGATCAACAAATATCTCGTGTTATTGGGGTTCACATCCAGTGCATAGCGATTCGTAGCATTTATCGGAATCATCCTCTGCGAACCGGTTCCTACAATATTTCCTTTGATCTTGCTGACTTCTGTATAGAAGTCCACCGAAGGAAATTTCGTCTTGTTCAGCGAGTATTGGTTAATTTCCGTCAAGGTCACATTGGATTTTGGTACCAATTCAAGCATGCGCGAGTTGTTGTTACTTACGTCGAGGTACAGGTCTTTCGCATCGATATAAATCCGCGCCTCAAACGTACCCGTGCCGGAGTTCACATTAATGTCCGAGATCTGGGTAAATTTAATGCCCAAATTCACATCCTGGCTTGGCGTTTTAATTTGTTGGTTCTTTGTGCTCTCAAGCTGTAGATTGTCGTCGGCATAATGCTCTTGTCCACCGCGCATCGGCGTCATCATCGGATTCGACAATGTTCTCGTTTCAGCCGTCTGCGCTGCCTCAAAGAGCGTAAGCTTCGGTAGTGTCGTTTCCTCCACCGGAAGCGGACTGGCAGCCAAGCGCAATGCAACGGGAGCCAGCAAAGAGGCCCCTTCACCTGGTTTCGTCGCTTGGAGCGCGTTGTTTGCCGGTTGCGCTAAAGTCTGGGCGTGATTCGCTCCCGTAGTTGCCTGCGACGTGATTCCTTTTTCTACCTTCTTTGTGACCTTTCCGTTGGCATCCACCGTAATTTCCCAATAGGTCGTCGGGGCTTTATAGCCTTCCGGCGTCTTGGTTTCCTTTAAGTGGTAAATACCTTCCGTCAGACCATCAAAGATGAATTGGTTTTTAGCCGTGCGCGTAGGAGCTTTGCCCGGCGTAATTTCATTGCCGTTCGCATCCACCTCGAAGAGGGTAAACTCCGCCCCTTCCAAGGGCTTCCCATCCTGGTCCACCTTGTTGATGAAGAATTCCGTTTGGGAATTGGTGATGCCCACGACACTGGGGATTGTCGTAGTTGTTCCGGGTGTTTTTCCAGGTATGGTCAAGTCGGTGGCCGGCACAATATGCTTATTAAAATCTGCTACAAACCGATCATATTCCTGTGAGGTAGGGAATTGAGCGAGGGCGGCATCGGTGTCAAAATCTCTTGCCTTCTTGACCCAATCCTTGACAATCAAAGGTCGAATCGTCGCGCCGGAGACACCGTCGATGGTTTCACCCTTCCAGCCATCCTTCTTCCAATTTTCGTGGATCGGCTGGCCGTACTCGTTAATGGGCATCATCTGCCCCTGCATCTCCTGACCCTTTTCGTCTTTGGGCTTCGGATCATCATTAAACGGTACCCAGCCCTTGCGGTACCACATGCCCGGAATGGTCGGATGGTTGCCGTAGGATTGCTCGGCGATCACATCGCCGTATTTGTCTTTGACGTAGTTTTTCGGATCCACCGATTCGGGTAAATTTTCACCATTCGCTTTTTTCGGCTGAATGATCAAGGGCTTCCGTCCATCGGTCTGATAGACGAAGACCTTGAATCCCTGCTCCTCAGCGGTCTTGTCCGCAGCTTCTTCCTTCTTCACAAAGTCTTCGACCTTCTCCGGATCGGGGTAATTAAGAGAATAGGGTCCTCCATACGGATAAAGCATCTGGCTGTAGGCAACGGCCGCCGCCTGTTTCTTAGCCTCTGCTTCACTAACACCCGAAGACAAGTAGTCGTGCCAGTCTCTGGACTTGGCATGGAGCTCCTTCAGGAAGGAGGTCGGGCGAATCTGGACAATCCACATATTATTCGGCAGGGCAAAGCCCGGTGCCGTTTCGGTTTCTTCCAGATAGAAGTTATAATTCACCGGCAGATTGTCAAAGGTGATGATTCCGTTCTCATCGGTGACCAGCTCGGCTCCCGTTGTTACCTGGGTGGTATGCTCGGTCTCGACAATTTCAAAGTTCCGACCCAAGGCGGCCCAGAGCTTAAACTTCGCGCCAGCCAAGGGCTTTCCGTCTTCTTTTTTGGTCTTTTGAACCGAAAAGAAGGTGGATCCGCGATAGTTTCTGACCACATAAGCTCCCGTTCCGGGGTCTATCGTGGCGCTGGACATAATATCGGCATCATCCCCCTGCTTCCCCTTGCGGAAGCCGGTGATGATGGTTCCGTTATCGGAGGGCTTGAAATCCGTGATCTGATGGGTCTCTCCCGGATGTTCATCGGTCGCAGAAGTGAAGAAGGTCAACTTGCTGGTAAACTTATCGTCGTGAACCTCGAGCTCACCCTTGACTTCTATAACATAGAAGTCCGTGGAAGGCAGACTGTCCAACTTGATCGCCGACAGGTTGGCCGGCGCTTTGACCTCTTTAACCAAGTAACGATCATAATTTGTTGGATCTAAGGGTTGGTTAAAGTCCATGCGTTTCGGTTTGCGATCAGAGGATTGCGGAATCTTCCAAATCTTATAGGACGCATTGACAATCGGGTTATCCGCCGCAGCAGAGAAGAGCCCAAAGTTAGCCTCAGTTAAACGCTCGCCGTTGCGGTTCACGTAGATCCGCTGCGTATAGAGCATTTTACGGTTGCCTTGGTTGTGGTCCGTAGCTTCGACCTGGGTAATGGCCGTCTCCACGGAAACATTGTTCTTCATCGTTTTCTGGGTGCCCAGAATCCAATCGCCATCCTTCTTGGTTCTCTCTTTGAAGGATTTAATGTCTTTCGGTTTTCCGTCGGCGTCAATGGTAAATGTCGATACCGCCTGAACCGGAAGTTCGTAGCCTAAAACCGGCTTGGTTTCATAAATACCGTAATCGCCCGGGGGCAAATTCTTAAAGCCGAACTCGCCGTTAGGGCCGGAGACGATTTTTTCATAGCCTTTTACGACGATCGAGCCATTTGGGGTTTCCCGACGCAGCTCAAATTCCGCCTCCGCCAAGGGTGTTTCGATCATGAGGGGGCCGTTCGGACCTTCAATCAGGTTACCGAATTGGTCTCTCTGCTGTCCGCTTTCGCCCACCTTCTTAAACTTAATTTCATTGGTCGTATTGATGACGGTAAGAACCGGAATTTCGGTCTCCTCAATGCGGATGAGGTCATCTTCCGGCCGATAGCTGGTGACCGTCTCCTCCCGAATGAGGGTAATATAGTTGCCCTGATCATCGGGGGTTGATGTGCTATCTACCGTATATTCAATGTCCTTTCCGCTCGAATCCTTGAGCGGAAGGGCCTGGTAGACGGTCTCATAGACGCCTTCCACCGGCTTGCCTTGCGCGTCTTTCTTCTGGACCAGTGTCTGAGTGAGCGAAGATCCTTTGTAACCGAGGGCCTGCAGCGCTTGCAAATCAAGAGCCTGACTATTCGCGATCAAGGTGACGTCCAGCGCGCCCGCTTTGGGCAAGCCATTATTGAAGACCTTGCGGACCGTCAGGTTAAGCGCTTTTCGCTTATAGTCCACGCGCACGACGGGGTACTTCGACGTTTTATCGATCGTCGGTTCCTCGTAATTCGTGTTGGGCGCCGGATCGGCAGTAAACCTAATATTCTCCGGGCCCTGCGTGTTCCCGTGTTCGTCAAAGGTCAAGATGGTCTTGGCCTTTACATCTCCGTTTTTAAGGGAGAACGTCTCCGCTCCCTCACGATTCGTGGTTACTGTTACGTCTACCGTTCCCGGATAGCCTTCCAGCCCCTTCACTTCGATATTCAGGTTCTGACCCGGGTCATTCACGTAGGCGGACTGGATACCGGCACCTTTGGGTGTTCCATTTCCTTCCCATGTGACCGCGTTCGTCGCATAGACCGGATAGGAAATCGCCCGCTTATAGTTGTCCTTTAAGGTGACTGCATAGTCGACGATCAAGCGTTTGCCCGAACCCAAGGTGACCGGATCGGTGCGTAAGGTGACAAGACCCGTCGCCGGGTCGGTACTGGTCGTCACGTTGATCGACGGGAGGAGGGTGTTCCCCCGGCTATCCACGATTTTGGCCGTCTGAGACCCGTCCACCAAATGGATGTTGGCAGCTAGAGGAATGACCAGGCTTTCGTTGTTGACCGTATTTTCGACGGTAAATTTGGAATATACGTCAGCAATTCTTCCCTTGAAGGTGGATGCCGCCTCCTCGGAGAGCACGCCCGATTGCAGCTTGTCCTTCATTTCTTGTCGCAGATTCTTCGGAATGGGGCTGCTCGAATCGTCCAGGGTGCTCCAAAGAGTGTTTTCTCCCTTGGCATCGGTGACTAGGTTAATGTAGCGGGAAATGACCCCGGATTGAATCATCCGCTTGAGGTTGTGGTTGTAATAGGCTTCCTCACCCGCAAAGTTGCGGCCGGTGGAGAGGAAGGTAACGACTTTTACCGTATCCTCATGGAGATGACGATAAAGGATGTCATTGGCCGTATAAAGTGCCCGATCCATCCAGGTGCCGGTGGATGTCCGGCCGATAGGAACCTGCGTCAACAGAGCCGGTACATTTCCAATGCGCCAATAGGTGTATTGGGTGGAAGCTTCATCATAGCCACCGTAGATGACGTTGATGTAGCCCTGATAGCCCTCTTTGGCCAGTTCGTTGCTGTAGTCCCGAATCCGGTTGTTAAAGAGAGTAAGATCTCCGGAAGATTCCGGAACTAGGAGGAAGTAGAGGTCCAGCTCCTTTTTCAGGGTCTGCCCCTCCGCCTCATGGTGAATAGCGAACTTCTTATTGTTGGGATCCTCGTCATTAAAGGTCGTCGTCGCCGAAATCTTGTAGTTGCTTCCTGCAGGCGCACCAGCGCCCACGGCAGCAAGCCCCATCATGGGTCCCATCTCCAGGAGATTTCCCATGGATTCCGGCGTAGCCGAGCGAGTGGAGAAGGCCGACCGAGAGCCGTTGGCATTTTGGGTGATGGTTGTCTTTCCATCTTGCCCTACGACAATGGTCCAGGAAAGACCCGAGACGACAAAGCCCGCCGGAGCTTCCACCTCTTTTAAGGTATACGTCCCCGGAGCAAGATTATTCACTTCAATTTTCCCGTCCTTGCCCGAAGGCTGAATCATAATTTTCTTCCCGGTCGAATCGGTCAGGATAAAGTAGGCTCCGGCCAAGGGGTTCTTCTTCTCATCAATCTTAAGAATCCGAAAGCGTCCACTTTGCGTATAGGCCTGGTTGCCCACCTTGACCGTCGGCACAGCGATCCGATCCCGAATCGCCGGGATGGGGAATTCTTCGGTGCGGCCGTTATTGACCAAGGTCGTCGTATTATTGGTAGGGATAAAGTTTCCGTTCCGGTAGCTGTCTTTAAGACGAACGGAATAGTAGAGGGAAACCGACTCGTCCTTTCCGAGTGTAAGTCCCTCCATCTTGAATTTGCGGTCCTTCTCGTCATACGTCAGCTTGACGTCTTTCAGCAATCCTGCTGTCGGCGCCTTTCCGTTCTTATAGATGGATCCATCGGAAGCGACCAGAACATAGTCCTTCTCGTTGAAAACGCCGTCCTCGCCTAAATAGAGGTCGACACCATCGCCCATGGGATCTGTCACGACCGCTTTCTCAATGGAAGGCGTGGTCGTCTTTTGGCTGTTCAGGTAAAACTGTTTGGACACTTCATCGTAAATGCTGGTGACCGCATTGTCGGTATTCCCGGTCTTTCCTAAACCGGAGTAGTTTTGCGGCGAGGAAGCCATTTGGGGGAAGAAGAATTTCTCCTGACCATTGAACCAGCCGGCATTGTTGAGTGTCTGGAGGTTATAGCCAATGGTGGTGACTTTGATTTTTTTATCGGTAAGGTCACGAACGGTAGAAACTGTCGCATAGACGTTGTCTAAAACCTCATCGCTACCGGCTGTATAAGAGGCATACGCCAATTGGTTGGTATCCCCCTTGGAGGTGCCAAATTGATAGTAGGTGCCGTCGCCGCGGAGGGTATTCGTTTCAAAGCCCGAAGCGCGCCCATTATACTTTAAACCACTATCAGAAACATCGTTGTAGTTGTCGGGAATTTTAGAATTCGGCTTATAGATGCGCCCCCAGTCACTTCCGTCCGGTCTTTTGCCATTGTCCTTTGAACCCTTCGCTTTAAAGGAAAGAGTCGGGCCACCGTCGGTGATTAAGATGATGTGCTTGTTGGTGCCGTGTCCCTTGGCAAGAATCTCCTCTGCACGCAAAAGGGCACGCTGCGTGAAGGTTCCGCCCCCAAAACGGTTTGTGTTGAATTTAGAATCGGCGGCCAGCTTTCCGGGGGAAGTTAACTCCACGCTGGAGGTTACTGCCGGATCGTTATCATATTTACCATTCTTTTCGTAGGGGTTCCACCAGCGGTAATCGCTGAAGTTGTCGTTTCGTGCAGATGCATTTTTGTTTTTATCCACCGTAATACCGGCATATTCCACATAGCCCATATTGACATTCGAAAAGTTGGAAAATGCGGAGACAATGTTGCGAACCTGATTTCGTACCTGGTCTTCATTTCGCGAGGTTTTGATGGAACCGGAGTGGTCGACAACCAGGACGATGTCCGTGCTTTCGCCGCCGGCAAAAGAGGATCGTCCTCGACCTTGAACGGTCAATTCCACTTGGTATTCATTCTGGTTCTTATCCACGGTATTGAGGATGCGCTTGGAAATATCCCCAACCTGGTTTTCGTCTTTGGCTTTTTCTGCGTCCGTCAAACCGTTCCGGGTGTAGATGGTCTTTTGGAAGGGGACGGGGTTTCTTGCCTTCTCGTTAGTAATGGTACGAGCTTTAGCGCCTTCCCCATCTTTTACGAATTCCTGTCCCGTCTGGAGCGTTTTCGGGAAACCGGCGTTTGCCGGATTGGTGACACCCGAACCCACCAGGATGGTCTTTCCGTCGCTGGAGACTTCAACCTTCCAAGTCTCGGTCGACGGTTCATAACGATCCGGCGCCTGGGTTTCTTTTAAGGTATAGGTGCCGGCAGGAATATCTTTAAAGATCAGTTTTCCATTCGCATCTGTCTTAAGTGAGCGTTCCGGATTCAATTCCTGGCCATTGTCCATGGTCCCGGACAGGGTGAACTGCGCGCCTTCCAGCGGATTTCCAGCAGCATCCGTTTTCTCTAGGTTGAACTCGCCGCCGATCTTACTGTTGTCGATCTTCGTGTTGAGAACGTTCTTTCCCAAAATAGTCTGATCCATCCGATAGCCGGGCAGAGCCCCGCCGGCAGACATCTGCACTTCTTTTACCGTATACGTAATTTCTTTCCCGGACTGATCAAAGCGAGGAAGATTCGTAAAGCTGTATTTCCAGTCGGTCGCTTCCGAAACCGTGGCACGATACTGCGTTTCCCGGCCGTTGGCCAACAGAATTACGTGGATAATGGCCGGTCGTTTCAAAAGATCCTGACTGTCGTTGTACCAGATCTTGTTTCCGGTAACCGTCACGGTTCCGCCCGGCCCTTCGGGAGTCGAAATTTCATGCACGTCAATATTGACGACACCATTTACAATCCGATAGGTGGCGTAATATTCCGGATGATCCTTGAGTTCAATCCGGTAATCAATCTGTTCATGGTTCGCATCATACTTGGGTAGATCTTTAAACCGGTAGATCTGGCCGATCTTCTCCGGTGTCCGTGCCGATTCCACGCCGTTTTCCTTGAGGATGACCTTGGCATCCGGAACCGGCGTCACATTGCCCCAATTGATTACCGCATCCATGTTATAGGTTACTGACCCGATGTCCTTTAAGGGGTTGGGAATCAGGTAGATGTCCTGGTTGGTATCGTGGGGCAAGGGTTGGACAACGATGGGTGTCCGCGCATTGGGCATCAAGTGATAGGCATCGGTTGTCAGTTGCTCAATGGTATAGTTCCCCGGACGAACATGGAAGGTGATCTTTCCCTGGCCGTCCGTGCGAAGGGTGCCGATGTCTTTAATGACTTCACCGCGCTCATCCAGAATCTGGAACGCCGAGCCAATGATGGAAACCTGCTGGTCGCCCTTCTCATGGTTGTAGACCGTGATGGTAACCGCTTGATTGGTATTTTTCGACAGGTAAACATCCAGTTTTTCCTTGTACTTCACGCCCCCGTTTACTTTGAGCGGCTGGCCATTGTCGTCTTGGAATCGAATATCGGAATAGGTCGCTCCACTGCCTGATGTAAAAGCATATTCATATGGTGCCTTAACCACAACCACCTCATAGATATATTTGGGAAGGAGATCGTTAAAGACAAAGTGGCCTTGCTCATCCGTATAGGCCGTCCGGTTCATCGAAGGAACAGAATTCCCCTTGGTGCCATGATTGTTTTCATACGCCAAAAGTTCCAACTCCACGCCGGCAATTTTTATCGTTCGGTTATCGTTGTCAACAGCCGTACCTTCAATGTAATAGAGTTGGGTACCAAAGTCTTTGGCGTTATCAATGCGAACATACTTTGACGTCTCAATGGCCGAGAAACGGAACGTAATCTTATATTGATTGGGAAAATAGCCCTTCGGAGCCGAAACTTGGACAACTTCATAGTTGCCTACATTGCAATTCTCTACTACGGCCTGGCCGTCTTCACCGGTCGTGACTTCCCTGACCATGCCGGGGCCTGTGATCCGCACCACGGCGCCCGGAATCTTCACGCCCTTATTGTCCCGATCTACCACCTCAATGATGATGGGACGCTTGGTCGTGTACGGATTGAGCGGCGCGCCCATGGGCTGCAGCAAATTGGTGATCGTTCCTTCTTCCAACGTCTTGCGCAACGACGCATTTTCTTCTAGCGTCTTGCCCAATGGCAGGAGCTCAGCGGTTTTTGCGGCGGCCTCTGCCGCTTCGTTTGCTGTTTTTTCGTCGATGCGTGAGGGTGCTCTTTCTGCGTTTTCATCCGTCGCATTGGCGGCGGATGCGGTGTTCTTCTCTTCCGCCTCTTCCTCGGTGGTAGAGGGGGCTGCATTTTCGGAGGGCTTTGTCTCCGTGGGGGGTTGAGGCGCTTCGGAAGCGGTCGTCTTTTCTTCCGCTTTCACGGTCTCGCTTGCCATGGTGATCGCAAACTGACCGGGTTGAATCGAAAGCGTGGCCGCTTTGCGGGCGTTCTGCAACGCTTCACCGGTTAATCCTTTTTCTTCGATTTCGGTTAATTGTTTTTCGTATTGGGCAAGCGAACGCTGGTCCACAGCTTTGAAATCGTAGAAGCCATCTTGGGACAGCACGAAATCATAGACCATGATCTGCGCCTGCTCTTTTTGTTTGGCATCGGTTGCGTTAAAGGTTGGCGCCTGGTAGGCGGTTTCTTTTTTATCCTGATTCGGCGCGACAAAGAGAACGCGCTTTTCTTGTTCCTGTTGCGGATTTTCTTGTTGCTGTTTTTGCGGGAACACATGGGTGACGGGAGTCGTGTTTTCATCCGTCGCGGTAAGATCCGCTTTTCCATTCACTTGAATACGTTTCGTGATTTTCTGTTCCCCAAAAACGGAAATCATATCCAGGGTATAGACGCGTCCTTCGAGTTCCTTGGCTACGTCTTTGAGTGCTTTTTTATCGATGCTCTTTGCCGCTTTCGCCGCATTAATTTTTGCCACCATTGCTTCGTCGCGATGAATGGGCGTCGTAATGGTCGTTAAGAAGAAGCCGTCTTTGTTGGCTTCTTTGGTTTCGATGTCATACAAGAAAAGAGGGGCTTTGTCGGTCTGACGGGCGCGCGCCGCTTCGCGTGCCTTCATGGCCGCTTCTTCGCCGGGGGCATAGGTGCGGTTACCAATCACCGGTTGGTCGAGGTTGTCGCCATTGGCAACCACAAACGCCTGATGAGCGGTTTTTTCTTTGGGAGCAAAATAGGTCAAAACCCAGGATATGGATGCGGGGATGCCATCCGTATCACGATTTACGATATAGTTGACGCGCGCTAAACTCTTCGTTCCATTCAAGTCGACATCTTGAATGGGAAGCGCCTTTCCGCCGGTCAGAGGATTCTTTTCCATCTCGCGGCGAACGGCTTCTAAGGTTTGCGCGTCCTTTTCTTCCTGATTCTGCGCTGGGGATTCCTGTCCGGTCGTTTCTGCTGCCTGCTCGGTTTTAGCAGAGGAAGGCAAGGCTTCTCCGTTTTGCTCTCCGCTTACGGAAGAGGTGGATGTGATGTCGGATCCGGTGACGATGGTTTGTGATTCGGATCCTGAAAGAGCGGGATCCTCCGTTCCCTCTTTCGGAGGCTCTGCCGGTAACAGCCGTTTGGTTAGGGAGGGCAGCGCTTTAGCGCTTTCCGCGACGAAAAGTCGAGACTGTGCGTCACTATACGCATCCTGCCGTCTGGCCTCACTGACCATGCCAAAACCGCCCACCGGAACACCGGTAAGGAGCAGGATTATGGCGAGCAATAATGAAAGAACTCTCTCTGTCTTTTTCATGACAATCCCCTTTAACCTGACTATTTTGCACCTTGCTGAAACATAAGCTGAGCGGTTTTCAATTTCATCTAAGCCGCTTTTTTGTTTTCTCTTTTTGGTTTCTCAAGAAGGACGGCTGTTTTGTTCTTTTCGTATGAACAAGATAGGCGACCCGCTATAAATTTATATAAAAATTATAGTGGACTAAAATGCTCGCATTTCTTATATTTTCTTTGTTATTAAATAAAGATAAAAAAACTGGCGATTCCATTGTCAAATTGGACGAAAATATTGTGTATTCTGCGTTTTCATGTTGTATAAAAAGAGATATTACTAGCGCTCTCTAAAATTTTTAAAAATTTGCAAAATCGTGAGAATGGCTTAATATAAGGGATAGAAGGCCTCTTAAAGGTTCTCCTCGTCGTTTTTGGGAGGGGTCTACTAAAATTTGAGGCCTTCCCTTTGGACGTTTCCTTTGGAAGAAGGAGGAAGGGAAGAATCCATGCATTATTTGGTTGGTTCGGTTTTGGATCGCAGGCTTCAGCTGGTGGAACGGCTGACGAGCTTTTCTGCGCCAAATTCTATACAAGATCTCGCCCGCGCATTGAACACCAGCGTCCGAACGTTGGCTAACGACGTCCTGGTAATCAACCGTACCTGGACACCAGTAGAGATCACCATGACGGGTGATTTGCTTTCGATCGCTTATCGGCCCGGGTTTAATCTACGCGATGTGTACCGCATGATTTTGAAGCGCGAGCCCATTTTTCGTCTGCTGCGCGCCCTTATTCTTTATCCCGAAACGCCTACGTCGGAATTGACGAAATTGGCCACGATGTCTGAGGCCTCCCTCTATCGAAACATAAAGATCTTTAATACCTCGTTTTTTCCGCAACTCGGCATTTCCATTGCCTCGAATCCGTTCCATTTAGAAGGGGAGCGAACGCACGTGCTCCTGTTTTCTTCGATTTTTCTATGCAAGCAAACACATATAGATGACTGGCCTTTTAAGGACTACCCCAGACAAGAGGTGGAAGAGTTTCTATCGCGAATCCTGGACTCCGTGCACATGGCAATCCATTTTTCAGAATTTCGGATGCTGTGCTTCTATGTGGTTCTCTCTATGATTTGGGCCAAAACTTGTCGGAAGACAGAAGACTTTACCATAGCACCCCCCCTCGACAAAAATTTAACGAATTCTCGTGCGCAGGAAGTAACCGATATTCCTCCTAACTTGCAAGCAATCGTGGATAAGGTGAAGCATTTTGAGACGGTCTTCTCATTCCCTATGATGCGCACCTCACTCCTCTATCTTTTCTCTCTGTTCTTTCGCAAAGGGTTTTGCCTTACCTACCGTTCGTTTTTGGACCAGGCGGGTGCGGATCCGGAAATCAATAAATCTTTTTTCTATCTGATCAAGGTGCTGTATGAGCTGGAAAAGACATACGGCATTAAGCCGAAAAATCGCCATGAGATCCTTCGTGATCTGCATAACACGTTGTATTGTCAGTACATGGAACCGGATATGGCGCCGTTTTTCACGATGAACGACGATCACTTTCACGCCTGGCTCACCCGAAACGTAACCGGTCTTCCGTTGGATCTTAAGGATAAGATTCGCGGCTATTTCATCCACATGAATCTTCCGGTCATGGAGCCGCTTGTGGACAGTTGTGTCTTTTATCTGTTTATGAAGTGGGGACGTTTGATTTACCGACAGCTGTCACCAGCCGAACCCGTTTCCCTGCTCATCCTTTCTTCCATGGGGCAGGAACACGCGCAGACGCTCCGGGAAATGGTGGAAATGCAGACCTATCTGCCTCTTCGCATTGATATTTTTGAGGGACCTCGATTTAATGGTCCCAAGCTTCTTCACGCGGGTTACGATATTGTTTGGTCCAACTTTTCGATTCCGGATTGCGAAAACGATGCGAATGATCTTCCTTGGACCAAGGAAGCCAGCGAATTGGTTCTTTATACTCTTTATCCCAATCAAAAGGATATGCTTGCACTTCGCCGTGCGATCGTGGCCAAAGCGAAAACGCATGAGGAGGGTTATTTCGTATGAAAGGCTTGGTCAGTAAAAAAATGGAACGTCTTTTGGACTTGATTACCTGTTTTGAAGTCCATGACGGGGAGTTGGATATCAATACTGCTGCGGAGGCATTGGATTGTCCGGCAACGACCCTATTGATGGATATTCTTCAGGCCAATACGACGTTTTCGACTATTTTTCAAATTGAACGGGACAACAAGATTCGCCTGGTGTATAAAAATGGAAATTCCTATCCGGATGTTTTTTCTCTGGTCATGAAACAGGATCCCATCTGTTCTCTCTTGGAAAAAGTGTTTTTTCATTCGGACTTGGATGTCGCAGCTATGACAAACGACTTATATGTCTCCCCGTCCACGATTTATCGCTGGGTAGAGCAATTTAATAGTGCGGTGTCCGGCTCCTATGCGGTACATCTGGAGACGCACCCCCTCGTGCTCACGGGAGAGGAAGCCGAAGTCCGTTCCTTCTATACGAGTTTCTTCAAAGAACGCTATTCTCTTTATGAGTGGCCTTTCCCGGCGGTTTCAAAAAAAGAACTTTCCCGTTTTCTGAATGAGACGCTCCCCATGGAGTACGGTAAAAAGTTCCTTCATTATTATGAATGCTTTCATATCCAATTAGCGGTAACGCTGCAACGCTTTTCGCAAGGGTTCCGCCTTCCGGATGAGAATCTTATGCAAAATACACGAGCGCAGCAGATGGCAAAGGCAATTATCGCGAAAGGCATTCGCTCTTCTTTCTCTTTTTTCCCTGTGGAAAAGGAAGACGACGATGTCCGCTTTTGTCAGGAGCTTCTTGCCCCCTTCGTCAGCGATCGGGACGCCGAGTCGTTTGAAGTTCTTCTGGACCTGACGACAAGAGACCCCCTTGCCAACAATCTCTTTCTCTACATCAATAAGCTGATCGCCTATCTGTGTCAGGAGTTTCCGGTGGAGCTGGATAACGAGAGTGCCTTAATCCTTGCTCTCTACAATGCCCTCATGGGCACCTTCGGCAAAACCGTCAGTCGTTCCTTTTTGTATTCTCCTTATCGCATTTATCAGGAGTCGATTCGCGTAAAGTTCCCCAGCGTCTGCAACCAAATTCTGCGGATCATTCGCACGCAAAATGAACTATTCGATCTTTCCGTCGACCCCGATTTTTTGGGCTACGTGTTCTATGTCATCTGGTCCACATGGGAAAACCTGAGCAACCAGCTTGTTCAAAAGCCCCGAAAAATCAAAATTCTGGTCATCAGTAAGTTTTCTTCCTTTCATGCTCTTTCCCTTCGATCCCAAATTCTATTTTACTTTGGGAGCATCGCGGAAGTCAGTATTCCCAAGGATTCGCCCATCTTTCTGGACGCCATAGACCTTTCCCGCTACGATCTTCTGGTGTCCAACTTCAAAATCGCCGACAGTCCCATTCCCACCGTTTTCTGTAACGGCATCGATTCCTACGCCGCCTATTCCGCCTTGTCGAAAGCCATCTCGGCGCGACTCTGATTTTGACGTAGGCGGCGTGGGGGGCCAGTCGCCTTGTCTCCTTGCCAGCCAGCCCTTTCTATTCAATCGTCCATTCGATCGTCACCGTGTCATCCACATCAATATCGTCCGCTTCAATATCAATATCGTAAGCGTCGTCGGGTGTAGCAAGTAAGGATTTTGTCATGAACCCCTCAACAGGGTGCGAAACGATTTGTAACTCTCCCCAAGAATAATCAATGCGTTCAATCTCTCCCAGTTTCACCCCGGCAGACTCGGCCAAAATCTCCGCTTTCGCTCGAGAATCGGCAACGGCTTTCTTAAGAAGCTCGTTTTTAACATCCTCCGGATGGGAGACGGTGTAATGGATGGTAAATTCGACTTTCACGGGACAATGGGACAGGGCATACAGTGTGCGACCGAGTTGTCGATTGTCATTCGGGAATTTAATTTCGGTATGATGCGTAAACTTATAGCCTATAAACCTTCTCTTATAATCATCGTTCTTGTCCCGATAGCTTTCATATTCGGATTGAATGGAAAAATGTTTTGTTTTGAGATCCTTTCCGGAAAGACCGGATTTTTCCAAGGATTCCTTCAGTACTTTTGTCTGATCGGCGGATTCTTGTATCGCTTTTTCATACTCCGAATAAACACCCTCTGCCTCAATAGCCAAACAAATGGTATCCGGCTTAACCGAAAGACTGCCCTTTCCGGTCACTTTGATCGTTCTTCCCATTGTTTTTCCTCCTTAAAATCGGTTCCGTGCTTATACTTTCAATCCTTATCGCGTCCCTTACTTTATATCTCTGATAATAATTGCAGTGCCAAATAGAGCTTTTGCATATCATGGTTGGCACGAGGAAGCCCCTCGACTTCATAAGAACTCTCATTTAAGACATCTCCGGGTTCGAGAAAAGGATACAGTTCAAATCCATAAAAATCACAGGCTGCCTGTACCCCGGCAAGTTCCATCTCCACGGCGATGCATCCCTCCGCCTTTCGTTTTGCGACAAGCCCGCGCGTCTCCCGAAGCATCACATCCGTCGTCCAGACTTTGCCTTTCGTATAGGGAGCTTTTACTTTCTTAAAAAACGCTTCCACTGTATCATGGTTAGGAATGGTCAGATAGTCGGAAGGAGCCGCATGATAATAAGAAGCCCCCTCACCTCTATAGGCCTCAGTCGGAATGATGTACTTTCCAAAAGTCTTTTTCCTGTCTAAACTTCCGCAGGAACCGAACATAATAAATTGATTGGCGCCGGTAAGCCAGTTCACTTCTACACATTGCGAAGACGCCGGAGCGGATCCTATCCTCGATAAGTAGAAGGCAAATTCTTGCCCTTTATATTCGCTTTTATATATCGGCATTGCGCCATTGCAAGAGTTTACCTTCCCGATTTCTTGGCATTCAAACTGTTCAAGCAGATAGTCCAGTATGCTTTCTGAAAATGTGATCAAACATTTTTCGATTAACGTTTTCTTTTCACCGTAGAAATCTTTTAGGCTAATAATGGCCTCAGTGTCTTTATCATAGCTATCAATTATCATGATCTTGCCTTTTACCGTACTCCCTTTCATCCGTAATGATATGCGCAACACCTGTATGCGGTGTTTGAAGAAATTCTTTCATAAACAATGGATAGGCGTTAACTTTATCTAGTTCATCAATCGGTATCCAATGCATCGTCTCTTTCACCCCGGACATAGTGCGGCTTTGACTCGTAAACGCTCTTTTTCCCATTGGTTTCATCCAATAATAAAAGGCAAGCTCATGGCACTCGACGCCTTTCAAGCCGGAACTGCCAATGAAAAAATTCTCATGGATCAACACCAGATGATCCACTTCATAGGAAACGCCCGTCTCTTCCAAAACTTCTCTTTTCACCGCTTCTTCGGCCGTCTCTCCCATGTGGACGGCTCCCCCTACAGAATAGAAATAATCATCTACTTCATTTCCTGCAAACAATACGCAATTGTCTTCGACGATAATGGCGGCTGCTCGATATCGAAAGGCCTTTTTTTCATTTCTCAGGGCACAATCTTGTTCCATTGTTTTTGTCCTGTCCTTTTTCTGATATAGGGATTGCAACTGTTGTTTTTTTCGTTGTTTTGTGAATTCCAATTATCAATGAGTGTAGTCTACATCGTGCAAATGAGTCAATTGTTTCTTCTTGTATTGAGTAAGGAAGCGAATTTCATCATTCAGTGGTTGGATGTACAAATCATACGTTCCATCATGGAATTCGTAGCGTGCGTCCCCAGCAATGGTAGTTTTGGCGTACATCCAGGAACGGTTTCGGTATACACGACCCTGGCAAACAACAAATTCTAACTTCAGCTAGGGCGCGGTGTCCCCACTAAATGATGAAGAAATAAAACCACCCGGAATAGCTCGCCACCCGATTGACCGACATCAATAAACGGAACTTTGTTATTGTTTCCGTGTCTTAAATGCTCTTTTGTGTCGGTGTCAGGCGCGTGCTTTCCCGGGCTTTCTGCATTGTCTTATTGTGCGTCCACGTGTCTAGGCGATGATCTTTCAAGTATGTTATAGTCGCATACCATTGCTTTCCCAAAGTGCTCGCATAGAATCACGCCATCATCCTTCGAACATCGTGCTCTTCACAATGGACTGAAGCAGATATCGCTATTCAAACATAATAAAAAGCGCCATCTTAAACTTCTTTGTTGCTTTAACCGCGTGCAGAGCAGCTTTTGCAAAGTGGAAATTTTCGCCTGCCTTGATCGGATGATCTTTTCCCTCGTATGCAATCACCGCTTCGCCGTCCAAAGCAAAAAGGAGTGCCTCACCAGGAGCGGCGTGCTCGGGAAGTTCCGTGCCTTCATCAAAGGCCATAAGGATACACTTCATCTTGTCATTGTGCGCCACATCAATTTTGTCGACCTTTCCTTCCGCATATGGAACAAGATCAACCAATTTGAAAACTTCGCCTGCTTTGATTCTTTCGTTCATAAGATCATCCTTTCTTGTTAATGCCTCCGTATAGGCCACGTATAGACCATAGCTTCTTCGGTTATCATTTCATGGGATCGTTTTTGTATGCTATCGGCTTCTTTTATTTTAATTTCCCGCTTTGATTATAGTAGAATGTAAGCAACAAATACGTTGCCTTGGCAACGGAATAGAGGTTTGCATGAATACTTTTTTTCTGACCACGACACAACTATTTTATGGCATCAGTGAAAGCGAAATCAACGAGCTGCTCCCCTGTCTGGGAGCAAATGAGCGTAAATTTCAAAAGGAAGAGATCATCTTCCGGGCAGGATTACCCGTCAACGAGATCGGGCTAGTGGAATTTGGCAGTGTCAATATAGTCGTTAATTTCTATTGGGGAAATTGCAATATTTTTGCCCATGTTGGAGCAGGACAGGTCTTTGCAGAAAACTATGCCGCTATTCCCGGAAAAGAGCTCCTCTGTGAGGTCGTTGCCTGCGAAGAAACACAAGTGCTTTTTTTAAATATGCAGAATATACTGACTACCTGCTCTCGCGCTTGTGCCTTCCATACCCGCCTCATTAAGAATATGCTTCGGATTTCCGCGCAGGAAAATCTGAATTTATCAGCTCGCATGATGCACACCGCTCCCTATTCTTTGCGGCAAAGGCTGCTATCCTACTTGTCCGAGCAAGCACTGGAAAATGGAACACCACACTTTACCATCCCGTTTAATCGTCAGCAACTGGCGGACTACCTCGCTGTCAATCGCAGTTCTATGTCGAAAGAGCTGTCCAGAATGCAGGAGGAGGGATTACTTACTTATCATAAAAATAGATTTACATTGAAGGGACCATGTCTTTATGAATAAATTACAATGCAAGCGGATTTATGAGCCGGCCAACGAAACAGATGGTTTCCGTATTCTTGTGGATAGACTATGGCCGCGGGGCATCAAAAAAGAAAAAGCCCAAATTAATTTATGGGCTAAGGAAATTGCTCCCTCAAACGAACTTCGGAAATGGTTCTCTCATGATCCGGTAAAATTCGATGCGTTTAAAAAAAGATACAGACAGGAATTGACCAGTAATCCGGCATCACAAAAATTAAGCAATCTCTGTCTGCGAGAGATAAAAGATCAAAACATAACCCTTCTTTATGCCGCAAAAAACGAGCAATACAATCAAGCCGTCGTTATAAAAGAATGGTTAGAAGAACAGATCCAGGATTAAAAAACAGGAAAAGCAAAATCGACGACCTCGTGGAAACTCTCTAACGCAGTTGTTCTCACTGAACACGCAATCCCTGCAACAAAAGGTTCCCCACTGAATCATCGCAGCAGGGAACCTTCTGTTTTAACACGGGCTTATTCCTTTTCTCCAAGAAAATGGGTCTTGGCAAATTCCATATCCTGCACAAGCTCAACCGTGCCTATATACTTGCCGGCAGCATCCCTTACCGCCAAATATTGGACGAGCATGGTTCGTCCGCCTTTCTTCATCCAAACCGAAACCTCGTCGCGACGGTTATTTCGGAAATCATCAATGATTTGTCGTACCATCGGTTCAATCTTCGGCGGATGGCAGGAAAACACATCGCGGTCAATCGTCATAAAGGGACGCTTGAATACCTTCGGCCCTTCGTTGAAAAAGCGATTGATGTTGTCGGCATCGACAAAAGTAATTTCCATCGGGATCGTGTTCAAAAGTGCAGTAAGCTGTTCCATGGTCAGGTGTCCGCCCGGCATGACAATTTCGCCCTCTGTGACAGCAGATGGAATCGTTCCTGCGTTGTCAGCCTCTTCCCATGTTTCCTTTTCTACACCCAAGCAGACCGCATAATCCTTAGAATCCCGATAAATACCGTACCATTCTTCTTCCGTAAAATGCGCTGCACAAATGGGAAACAGAATGTTCTGTTCTTTATATATCATCTCCTCTGCGCGAGCCAGTACGGCGTCAAGCCGGACATTCCATTCTTCGTCATGCTCTTTTTCTCTCGCAAGTACCCCCAGCTCGTCACGGATTTCATCGTCCACCGTCCACATCACATCGGAGGGGCCGGATATGCCATATTTTACCTTAAGCAGAGGATAGAGCAGATCGCCCTTCTTTGCATAGTGGATGGAAAGTTCACGAATGGAGGGAAGAAGAGAGCCATCACGCTTTTTCTTAAATTTTGCAAGCAACTGGGAAAGCGCATTGTTTTCCTTCGTCAGTGTGTACAAGGGATGCCCGATTTTTTCTCCCATCACGGCAGCGAGTCCTTGTTCATCGGTGCCGTTTTGCACAGGGGCACTCTTGTCCCGAGCCTTCTTCCTTTCTAATGAGGCTTCCACTTCTTTTTCGGCATTGGCGATTCTCTCCTCTATCGTTGCGCCATGGAAAAGGGCCGAATGGACGTCGCATAGGCGCTGCACCTCGGAAAGTGGCGTGCCCTCCGCCAGCAACTCCTGCTCCGCCTGCATGATCTCGGAAGCGTCGACTTCGCGGAATGCACGGACGAAGTCTGCCCTTACCTCTTCCAGATCTTCCCCTTCCCCCAGCCTTTTCAAATAGGCTTTGAGTTGTTCCGTTCTGTTCTCGGAAGAATGGCCTGCTGCTGTTTCTTCTTTATTCCAATCCAGTTTCTTTGCCATAATGACATACTCCTTTTCCTTTTAGTTTGATTTTATCCTGTGCGCACGTTTCTTTATGTTGCTATAACAACATGTTTTGCAAATAGTACCATTTATGTAATAACGAGCGTAATGGCAGTCACGCTGCGGCTGCGTAGTTGAAGTTTTGTTAAAACGGGGACGAATACATGTGATGTCCGATTGCTCTATTTTGATGCTTGATCAAAACAGAGTTAAAAGATATCCGTCCAGCAGTGCGACAAGAAAATACAGAACCAGTGCTCTTAGAAAAGCTTGTATGTGCTTTTTAGGATTCTGGTAGAGTTTCTTTTGCGGTATTTTTACGAGTCGAATCCGCTTCGTATTTCTCCACCATAAGAGGTCAATAACGATAAGGTCAAAGGCATTTAACGTTTCACCTAAAAAGAGCAAGCTCATAAAGTTATGCTGAAAGTTCGGCTGACGGATTCTGATTCCTAAAGCGAAAAACAAAACGGTGAAGATTAGAAAATTGGCCATCCATGTGGCGAATTTGCTTGTTTCCCTATATTTACCACGGTATTCTTCGATCTCTTGGATTCGCTTTTGCACTTCATCCGGATAGGACATGTAATTCCTCAAATTTTTCTCGTCCGTGCCGGTGCCTAAAAAACAAAACACGAAAAACGCAGAACACAAAATGACGGTTTCCAGTAAAAGCATGGGCTTCCCATCCCTTCTTTGCGTACCTGTCTTAGAATTGCAACAATGCAATCATTTTATCCTGCGCCTCTCTGCCTTCTCTAAAGAAGCGCAGCAACGGATAGCAGTGACACATCCCCTCGCCTACAATCCTCTCATGTGGGGCATGGTATTTATCCATCGCTTTTTCAAAATACTCCGCAAAAGCATACAGGCATTCATTTTCACCGTAATAAAAATAGGTCTTTGGAAAATCCGAAAAGTCTCCGCATGTCCCATCCAGCATATATTCGGGCACATCTTCATTTCCCTCCAGGATTTCCCTGGCGGTATGGAAGTAGGCCGGATCAAGCAGGATATCTTTTGCGTTGAGGGCTTCTATCTTTTCCCAAAGCTCTTTACTTTTAGCAGAATTCTTTCTGGGAAGTCCGCCCGGAGAAACCGCAAGGATCCTGCCGGGCATGGGTAAAGGCCGGCCTAAGGCATTGTTATGTAAAAAAATTCCAAGAGCCAAGCATGCTCCTGAGGAGAAGCCCAATACTCCTATCTTGTCCGCCTCATATGTTTTTGTCATCTTTTTATACGTTTCCAAGCAAACGTCATACGTCTTCTTTATATTCTGATCTGCTGTACAAAGAGGATAAAATGGGAACCACACATCTTTTCCTGTTTTTTCCATTATTCTTTCGGAAAGAGAAAAATCCAATTGATCCGGTCCCGTAATCATGCCTCCGCCAAAAAGATACAGCACCGCTCCTTTTGCCGGAGTTTCATTTTTTTGATACGTCAGAACCCTATGTCCCATCACTTTTTGATCAAAGAGAAAATACTTTTTTCTGCGAGCCCTTTCCATCGCTTTGTCCATGTCAAAAGCAGACTTTGCGTTTTGTTTCTTTGCATATTCCAGGATATCTTTCTTGGACTTTCTGAATATTTTTTTTACGCCCAAAAGTCTGACTATGCCTGCCGCGATTTTATAAGTCAAAGACATTTTTGCACCTCCGTTTTTTAATACGTGTTGAATGGAAAGATCCCTCTTCTTATCTACCTTTATGAATCCTCCGGTTCTATTCTCCGGTTCTATTCTGCTTTTTTCGGCATCCACGGCCAACAACGGTTAACGCGCCTGCAATACTCCTTATAGGCATTGCCATACCGATCCTTCAGCCATTTTTCCTCGGTATGCTGCATGAGCACCGTCAAAAGCCCCCAGTATAGAAAGGGAAGAATAAAAAACCAGGCGTTGCCGGCAATAAGAAGCATTCCGGTGCAAAGAAGCATAAAAGCAGAATAAACCGGATGCCTGACCCAGGCATACACTCCCGAGGTCACGAGATGATTCTTTTTAATATTCTCATCCAGTTTTGATACGATGACCGCCTGTATCCATATAAACACAGACAAAGTAATGAAAAGCGCGCCAATACACATGAGCAATGGTCGTAAAGAAGTCAGCCTCCCGGATGTCAATGCAGGATGATCCCTTAAAAGCACCGCCCCAAGCGTCGGCAATAAAATGGAAACAACATACACAGGTCCTACGCCGAAAATTGGTAAATGATCATGTTTTTTCATCGCCTGTTCCTGCTTTCTTATGTTAGTCTTTGCTAACATTATATTTCTGATTTTATGGCATTTCAATACGGTGAAAATTATTATCGTTTCAGTGTCTTTAAATACTCTTTTTGTTTCGGTGTAATGCGCTTACTTTCCCGGGCTTTCTGTATTGTCTTATTGTGCGTCCATGTGTCAAGGCGACGATCTTCCAAATAATCTATGGTCGCATCCCATTGCTTTGCCAAAGCGGTGGCAAAGAACCATGCCGTCATCATGCGAACATAGTACTCTTCACGATGCACCGAAGCCGGTATTTCCAGATACGCAGGCTTAAAATCTTCGTCCAGAAAGTGAGACAGTAACATCTCAATGCCAAAGCGGCAGGTATATGTCTTTTTCGATGCAGACCACTCTTTGATTTTTTCCAAAAGCGCTGCTTTATGCTTCTTGAAAATCTTGGGCGATAAGATATCGCAAACCGCCCAATTATCTACATATGGCAGAAACGCATCAACCGCTGCAACACAGGCATCATAGTCCTTCATTTCCGAAACAAGGAGGCTGTGGAGAATATTTTCGTCATAGTAGGTATGCGGCAAATCGCGCAGAAATATCGCGGCTTCCGGTTCCTGAGCAAGCCTTTTGGCAAGCTTTCTGGCCTCTGGAACTCGGACTCCTATAAACCGCTCTCTTGGAATATTCGGCGTCAATTTTGCCTGAAAGTCTGCATAGGCAACATCCTGCAAGGCAAATAGTTCTTCTGTGATATGCACTTCGTCTATTCTCCGTTACTGTCTGCACGAACATAAAATGTGCTTCTGCCCGAACCTTCTCGGATGATACGTCCTTCTTCGGTTAGTTTTTTCAATGCTGCCAGCGCAGAAGACCTTCCTACGCTCGGACAGTGCGCAACAACATCTGCTCCTCTAAACTTGCCGATTTTTTCCTCGGTATATTTTTTGACAATGTCGTATGCAGTACTGCCACTTTCCGCCATTAATCCTACACGCTCTTCAAATTCTGTATAACATGCCAAAATTACCTGCAGCATATATCGGATAAATGGCGTCGGATCATTCTCCTCTTCATGCCATCCAGCATCGGATTTTTCAAGCGTATCGTAATAGCGATCCTTTGTTTTCTCTATCTGCTTTTCAATGCTTATGTATTTTCCCACATGATATCCAGTCTTGTACAAGAGAAGCAATGTAAGCAGCCTGCTCATTCTTCCATTGCCATCATTAAACGGATGGATGCAGAGGAAGTCACAGATAAAAATCGGAATCAATAACAAAGAATCTATTTTTTCATTTGCAATGGCCTGTTCATAGGCATTGCACAGATTCTCTACAGCATCCGGTGTGTCACAAGGAGCAATCGGCGTAAACCTTGTGACCACCGTTCCATCTGGCTTTGTCTCATTGATATAGTTCTGAACGTTCTTAAACTGACCGCCGTATGAGAATCCTGCCCTTTTCAGAAGATCCCTATGAAGCTGAAGGATGTACGACGGGCGAATCGGAATGTACGCATTACTCTCATGAATGGTATTCAGAACCTCTCTATAACCCATGATTTCATCTTCCGCTCGGTTCCTGGGAATTGTTTTCTCCTCAAAAAGCTGTTTCAGACGAGTGCTTGTTGTAACAATTCCTTCAATTTTATTTGATGCTTCTGTACTCCGTATCTTTGCGATTTCAACCAAACGATCCAACTCCACAGGCTTTTGACGGATAAATAAATCCTGTCTTCCTTTGCGCTCGTGAATCTTTGCAACGAGATTTAGAATATCGGTATCCCAGGCCTTATCATAGAGCCTGCTGTAATCAAACGATCTCATTCGCACTCCTTTCGTCCAGCCAATTCCTTTTCGTCCAATTATACTTCATTTTGGACGTAAATTGCTCTATTGGACAATCATAGCTCTCCCGTAAGCTTCCGGTACTCTTCGCTTCCCGTGTCGGACCAGCCCGTCTTGCCGCTCTCGGCAAGAGCCCCGGTGCCGTATTCATAGGCATAGGTGTTCTGCATCTGCGCATCAATGGGAGACCAGCTTCCCTCTGCCGTTTTGGAAGCCTTCCACAGGACATAAAGACCACAGCGTCCATTCTGCGAATCCCGGTCATACTGCAAATACGTAATGGCTGCATCGCTTTCCTGCAGGATAAAGTACATATTACTTTTGGCTGTATAGTTCTCCCGGAAAGTAGCGCCTTTTGACGCAAAGTACGCATCAAAAATCTTCAGCGCTCCGTTTCGGATCTTCTCCGCTTCGGAATCCGCGTTTGTGGAATGCTGTGCGTCCGAATTATTATCGCTTGCCGGATTTTCCGAAGTTCCCCCATCCGCCGGTCCTACCGCATCTGCCTCAGTCTCTTTTCGACTGTCACTGCGCAGTCGTTGATACCATGCAGATTCACTAAGGTTCGGATCCGTATCTTTTGCATCCGTCATGGGGCGAAGATAGCGCAAGAAAAACGGTCCCTCGGGCTGATACAGATAATACGCAAAGGGGGAATACGAATCATCCACGTGCTCGGTGTAGGTTTCATTCTCATTTTGTTTCACCGGATAGCGGAAAAGCAGCAATAGGAAGTCCACAAAGCCAAGGCTCAGGATAAGAACGGCACAAAGCAGAACGGAAAGCACACGAAGTACAATTCTCCCGCCTTTCTTCCGTACAGAAAGAATGTAATACCAATTCCAGGAAATGCCCGTCAGAACGGTCGTGAGCATCCAGACAACCGGCATGGCCACGCAGAGGACAAAGACCCAGGTCTGCAGCAGCCATTGGTTCGGAAGGCGTCCCGCAGTCATGCCGAAAAATGCCGTCAGAATTCCGCTGAGTACAGAAAACCAGAAAAGGACCGGTGCAATTTTGTTTTTATCCTGTTGTTTTCCCTGGCGCAGGAGCAGTTTGTCACGCTCTCCCTGATCGCGAGGCACCGGAAGCGCATGATTCTTTTCCAGTAGCAGATAAATATATTCCGCACCTTCAACAATGCGGTAGAGATCCGCATAGTTCCGCACGGTTGTCGTATTTTTGGAATTCAGCGTAAATGCATTCTTATAGAAGACATACTTCCATTCGTTATCACGCTCAATATTGGCACTCTGGAATTGCGTGCGGAGGCTGTGTCTCCAGACAAGCGGAATCGCAACAAGAAATAGAAGGGCAACACCATAGCTGATCCATCCGAAAAGCCGCAGTTTTTCCGCCAACATAAAGGCCGTTCCCACAACGGTTAGGATGGCAAATAGGGACGCCGCCAATTGCCGGACCTTCTGGCGGTACAATTCCTCGTTCATCCTGCGATAGTTTTCCCATGTCTGTATATAGGATGCACAATAGAGTGGTTTTTCCCCATCCGGGGGGATCCGATCCTTATTCTGTTTTTCTTTCGTCAATGACTCTGCCATTTCGCATGCCCCTGTTAAAAAGTATAAGGCGATAGAAAATTCGAATCGCCTGTTAAGAACAATTGTACCCTAATGGAAAAAGCCGCCGGCAGGATTTCCTACCGACGGCTCTTGTTCTTCAAAACCTTATTTAACGCTCTTCTCTTCTTTTTTTTAACAGAGCGATCGCACCGCCTGCTGCCAAAATGCCGGAAGCGCAGAGGGAAAGTGCACTCGCATCTCCCGTTTTCGGTGCCGTTTTACCCGGCTTGGTCATGTTGGCCTTACCTTCTTTTTGGGAAGGTGTCGACGTCTCCGGAGTCTTCGACGTACCCGGTGTGGTTGTGCTCGGCTTGTTCGATGTACCCGGTGTTGTGCCCGGCGTCGTACCCGGCGTCGTGCCCGGCGTTGTGCCCGGTGTCGTACCCGGCGTTGTGCCCGGTGTCGTACCCGGCGTCGTGCCCGGTGTCGTGCCCGGCGTTGTACCCGGCGTCGTGCCCGGCGTCGTACCCGGCGTCGTGCCCGGCGTTGTGCCCGGTGTCGTACCCGGCGTCGTGCCCGGTTTGTCCGGCGTTTTCTTAAATGTCCAGGTGCCCGTGATGGTCACGTTCCCTTCGCCCATGGTGCCGTTATTCGGATCAGTCCAACCGCTAAAGGTCCAGGTGCCTGTCTTGTCTGTTACCGTTGTTCCCTTCTTATACTTGTCGTCTACCTTGTATGTGTCGCCCTTATAGTAGCTACCATTATCCTGC
>QWCH01000152.1_pt1 | contig 118012 bp, 110 predicted proteins | sample 1972671 | NCBI WGS metagenome assembly QWCH01 (sample SAMN09866713, study PRJNA288562) | Human gut metagenome isolate term3_stool, whole genome shotgun sequencing... | isolation source: gut | host: Homo sapiens | place: USA: California
GCCGTGAGCAGGAAGTAGAAATCTACTACCGCTTCATCGGCAAAATCGACTGACCTTTCTTTTTTACCCAACAATATCTTTAATTAAGGGAGACGGGCAGCGCAGACCCCAGCACAACAAATTTGCTGGCTGTGGCAAAGTTATACGACGTGCCAGCAGAGGAGCTTCTGCGGGAAGTAGAAAGGTAGGGGGCGGCGTCCTCGACGCCCCCTACGACTAAAGGATAAAGTTGTACTAAAGGCAAGATGCGGCGGCCAGGGGGCGGACCGCCCTACAATTCTATATCTTTTACCGCAGCCCCAGATCCGCCAGAATATCCGTCCGTGCGTCCAGCGCCAGCGTCGCAATTCTGCGTATCCGCTCGGGTGTCATATAGGGCGCTAACCCGCTGATGGAAAACGCACTTTCCGCGCGGCCGTCGGCGCCGGGGATGGCCACCGCCACGCATCGCACACCGACTTCGTTCTCCTCGTCGTCGATGGCGTAGCCGTTGGCGCGCACTTCCACAAGCTGGCTGCGCAGCTCCTCCAAATCGGTGATGGTCCGGTCGGTCAGCTTCTGCACGTTGCTGTGGGTCCAGATATCCTCCAGCTCATCCCCTGGCAGCGTGGCTAAAATAGCCTTGCCCACGCCAGTGCAGTACAGCGGGCTGCGCAGGCCCACGCGGCTGGACATCCGCATGGGACCGCTCTCGGTCTTATAAATGTAGACGATGTCCCGCCCATCGCGGATGACCAGGTGCACGGCCTCGCCGGTGCGCTGGGAGAGGCGCTCCAAATGCGCCTTTGCCACGCCCATAATATCCATGCTGTCCACAATGCCGCTGGACAGCTCAAACATTTTTAAGGTCAGCCGGTAGTGGCCATTCTCGTCGTTCTGCGCCACATAGCCCAGCCCCACCAGGCTTGCCAGCAGGCGGTGCACGGTGCTTTTGGCAAGGCCGGTCTCCCCTGCCAGCTTTTGCAGGCTGACCCCCGTGGGGTGCGCCGCCAGCTGCTCGATCAGCTGAAAGATGCGCTCCACACTCTGTACGCCGGTCTTTTCTGCCATGATAAGGGCCTCCTGACGAAATTTAACAAAAATTTCATAAATTTAATTTGCGGGGCGGAATACATAATCGTTCCGTATTATGGAACGATTATAACAGAGTTGGCCGATTTTTTCAAGCTCTTTTCCGAATTGCGGAATCCTTGGCGGATACAACAAAAATCGTGCGCTTTCTTTCACATTTTTGCCCGATTGACGCCCACCGACCCAGTGGATATAATAAAAGTAACCAAGTGCGTGACCCCGCCGCAGTGTGTGAACTGGGTGGCCCGCACAGAATCAGTGAAGGAGAATTGCTATGAATTCTGTTTTGCAGCGTGTTTACGAGATCGGCATTATCCCGGTCATTGCTTTCAACAGCGTGGACGAGGCCCTGCCCCTGTGCAAGGCCCTGATGGCCGGCGGCCTGCCCGCCGCCGAGGTCACCTTCCGCACCGCTTGTGCTGAGGAGTGCATCAAGAAGATCCACGAGGAACTGCCCGATATGCTGCTGGGCGCCGGCACTGTCCTGACCGTTGATCAGGCTGACCGCGCTATGGCCGCCGGTGCTTCCTTCATCGTTGCCCCCGGCTTTGACCCCGAGGTCTGCCAGCACGTCATCGACAAGGGCGGCATCATGATGCCCGGCACCGCCACTGCAGGTGAGATGCAGCAGGCCATGAACATGGGCTGCGAGTGCGTTAAGTTCTTCCCTGCCGAGGCCAACGGCGGCGTGGACAAGCTGAAGAACATCGGCGCTGCCCTCAAGACCTGCAAGTGGATGTGCACTGGCGGTGTCAACGCCAAGAATGTCAACAACTACCTTGGCTACAACCAGATCATCGCTGTCGGCGGCACCTGGATGTGCAAGAGCGACAAGATCAAGGCCGGTGCCTGGGACGAGATCGCCGCAATGAGCCGCGAGGCCGTTGATGTCATGCTGGGCCTGGAGCTGGGCCACATCGGCATCAACTGCGAGAACGAGGCTGAGGCCGCCAAGACCGCCGAGACCATCGCCAGCCTGCTGAGCATGGCTGTCAAGCCGGGCAACTCCAGCATCTTCGTGGGCAAGAAGGAATTCGAGATCATGAAGAAGCCGGGCCGCGGCACCAACGGCCACATCGCGATCCTGACCAACAATGTTGACCGCGCTATCTATCACCTGGGCCAGCGCGGCGTCAAGTTCGACATGGACAGCAAGAACGTCAAGGACGGCAAGACCGTTGCCATCTACTTTGCTGACGAGATCGCAGGCTTTGCCTTCCACCTGGTCCAGCGCTGATCGCTGCCTCCATCGTAAATTCGTAGGGGGTGGCGTCCTCGACGCCCCACTCCCCTATCTTTAAAAAATATTGAATTAAAAGGAGTTCACCATGAAAGTCGTTACTTTTGGCGAATTGATGATCCGTCTGCAGCCGTTCAACTATGAGCGCTTCGTTCAGGCCAACAACCTGGAGTTCACCTTCGGCGGCGGCGAGGCCAACGTTGCTGTTTCTCTGGCCAACTACGGCATTGACGCTGCTTTCGTTACCAAGCTGCCCGCCCATGCCATCGGTCAGGCCGCTGTGAACAGCCTGCGCCGCTACGGCGTTGACACCAGCAAGATCACCCGCGGCGGCGATCGCGTTGGTATCTACTTCAACGAGAAGGGCGCTTCTCAGCGTGGTTCCGTCTGCATTTACGACCGCGCCAACTCCGCCATTCAGCTGGCTTCTACCGCCGACTTCGACTGGGATGCCATCTTCGAGGGCGTGGACTGGTTCCACTTCACCGGCATCACCCCGGCCCTGGGCGAGAATGTTGTTGAGATTTGCCGCGAGGCCTGCAAGGCTGCTAAGGCTCATGGCGTCAAGATCAGCTGCGACCTGAACTACCGCGGCAAGCTGTGGACCCGTGAGCAGGCCCGCGCTGCCATGACTGACCTGTGCCAGTACGTTGACGTCTGCATCTCCAACGAGGAGGATGCGAAGGACGTCTTTGACATTGAGGCTGAGGCTACCGACATTTACGCCGGTGAGATCAACCGCGAGGGCTACAAGAGCGTTGCCAAGCAGCTGGCTGACAAGTTCGGCTTCGAGAAGGTCGCCATCACCCTGCGTGAGAGCCATTCCGCTTCCGACAACGGCTGGAGCGCCATGCTGTACGATGTCGCTTCCAACGAGTACTGCTTCTCCAAGAAGTACGAGCTGCGCATCATCGACCGCGTTGGTGGCGGTGACTCCTTCGGCGGCGGTCTGATCTATGCCCTGCTGAACGGCAAGAGCACCCAGGATGCTGTTGAGTTCGCTGTTGCTGCTTCTGCCCTGAAGCACTCCATCGAGGGCGACTACAACATGGTCACTGTCTCCGAGGTCGAGAAGCTGGCCGGTGGCGACGGTTCCGGCCGTATCCAGCGCTAAGTTTAGACTTTTCCCACTAAATCTGTTTGCATCATAGCAAAAGCCCCGCAGGCGAGAGCCTGCGGGGCTTTTGCCGTTCCCGCCTCCCCGGCTGGACATTTTTTGCTCTGATTGTCAACCATGACGCCGGGAAGGCGTTGACATTCCGGCCCCCGCCGCGGTATACTGGCTTACAGTTGGGCCTGAAAGGGGGGCGGCAGCATGGTCAAACAGGAAGTTCTCGCAGCGCTGGACGGCGCACGGGGACAGTATATCTCCGGTCAAGAGCTGGCCGCTCGGCTGGGCGTGAGCCGAACCGCCATCTGGAAGGCTGTGGCTGCCCTGCGCAGCGACGGCATTCCTATCGAGGCCGTGACGAACCGCGGCTACACCCTGTCGAAAAATGTCGATGTACTGAACACTGCCGCCGTAGCGGCCCTGCTGCACGAAGCACCCCTGCAGGCGCTGCAAATCGAGGTCGTTGACCGCTTACCCGGCACCAACAGCGTGCTGCGTGCCCGTGCCGACAACGGTGCACCCGAGGGGCTGGTGCTTATCGCCCAGGCGCAGAGCGCGGGGCGCGGACGCGGCGGGCATAGCTTTTATTCGCCGCCCGGGGGGCTGTATTTAAGCGTGCTGCTGCGGCCCGAGATCGGTGCCCGGCAGGCCGTGGGCCTGACCGCCATGGCGGCGGTGGCAGCGGCCCGCGCAGCGGAAAAGCTCTGCGGCACGCCCATCCGGATCAAATGGGTCAACGACCTGTGGAAGAACGGCAAAAAGGTCTGCGGCATCCTGACCGAGGCCACGCTGGACCTGGAATCCGGGATGCTGGACTACGCCGTGCTGGGGCTGGGCTTCAACGTCATTGCCCCGGCCGAGGGCTGGCCCGACGACCTGCGGGACGTGGCGGGGGCGATCTATGACGGAACCCCGGCCCCGGGGGCGCGGGCCATGCTGGCGGCGACATTCTTGAACGAGTTCTGGCCGCTCTACCGCGCCGGGCTGCGCGGTGGGTATCTGGACGAATACCGCAGCCGCCAGGCCCTTGTAGGGCGGCAGGTGCTCGTCACGCCGCGCCAGGGCGAGCCGCGTCAGGCCGCAGCGCTGGGCATCAATGACGAATGGAAACTGATCGTGCGCTTTACCGGCGAAAGCCGCCCCACCGCCCTGAACAGCGGCGAGGTCAGCGTGCGTCTGTTATAAATGTAAGAGGGGTATTTTATCATGACAAAAACTTCCAACAATGTCCGCCGCATGGTGCTATGTGCCATGTTCACCGCGCTGGTCGCCGTGTGCAGCCAGATCGCCGTGCCGATGCCGTGGGGGGTGCCCATCAACCTGGCGCTGTTCGCCGTTTATATGGCGGGCACGATGCTTGGCCCCGTGTGGGGCACGGCCAGTCAGGTCGTGTTCATTGCGCTGGCAGCCATCGGTGTGCCGGTGCTGGCCAACTTCCAGGGCGGCCCGTCTGCCATCTTCGGCAAGACCGGTGGCTATGCCATCGGCTACATTCTGACAGCGCTCATTACGGCCCTGCTGTCCAAGGTGCTGGGCCGCAAGTTCTGGGCGCTCTGCGTCGCCATGGTCGTGGGCTGCGCTGCCTGCTACGTGCTGGGCACGATCTGGTTCATGATCCTGACGGGGGCTGATTTAGTCAGCGCCCTGGGCTGGTGCGTCCTGCCCTACCTGCCCGGCGACGCCGTGAAAATCGCCCTCGCCGCCGCTTTGACCATCCAGCTGGATAAGCGGCTGAAAGGCTCGCTGGTCTGAGTTTGTAGGGACCGGGTATGCCCAGCCCTCAACGGAACGGCGAATGCCCGCTTACGGGCAGACTGCGGGCCGCACATGTGCGGCCCCTGCAACTCGACAACAACAAAATCTCCCGCTCTGCACTGGTCAGGGCGGCTTTTTTATGCTATAATAACCCTATACGACGAAATGTAAAGGAGCCTGCCCATGAAATGGCTTGCCGTTGACTATGGCGATTCCCGCACCGGGCTTGCCGGGTGCGACGCCGGGGAGACGATCACCTCCCCTATCACGCCGCAAATCGAAGAAAAAAGCATGAACAAGGTCGCTGCCGCTGTGACTGAGGTGCTGACCGCCCGCGGGGCCGAGGGCCTTGTCTGCGGTCTGCCCAAAAACATGGACGGCACCGAGGGCAGCCGCGCCAACAAGAGCCGCCGCTTTGCCCAGCGCCTTGCCAACACCGCCGGTGTGCCGGTTGTGATGTGGGATGAGCGCCGCACCACCGTGTCCGCCGCCGCCATCCTGGCCGATAACGATACCTTCGGCACCAAGCGTAAGGAACGGCTGGATTCCGTGTCCGCCGCCGTCATTTTGGAGAGCTTTCTGAACTGGCGCGCCCACCACCCCGGCGAGGAACCGCCCGAGCTGGTGCGCCCCGAGCAATAAAAGGAGAACGATTATGCCGAATGCAGCTGAACCCCGCTTCCCCACCCATGTGGCTATCATTGTGGACGGCAACCGCCGCTGGGCCAAACAGCGCCTGATGCCGGTCAGCATGGGCCACAAGGCTGGTTTTGACCGCCTGCGCGAGATCACCCGCTACGCCGTCGGCGACCGCGGTGTCTATGTGCTGTCCCTCTATGTTTTCTCCACGGAGAATTTCAGCCGCGACGCAAAGGAAGTCGGTTACCTGATGGACCTGTTTGCCAACAACTTCCGCACCATTGCCGACGAAATGAACGAGCGCGGCTGCAAGGTGCTGTTCAGTGGCCGCCGCGAGGGACTGCAGCAGCGCGTGCTGGATGCCATGGACTACATGATGAACCTGACGAAAGACAATGACAAGGGTATCGTCAACTTCTGCCTGAACTACGGCAGCCATGCCGAGCTGACCGACGCCACCCGCGCCATTGCCGCCGAGGTCAAGGCCGGTACGCTGGAACCTGAGGCGATCGACGAGAAGGTCATCGAGAAGCATCTCTACCGCGACCTGCCCCCGGTCGATCTGATGATCCGCACCAGTGGTGAGGAGCGGCTGTCCAACTTCCTGCTGTGGCAATGCGCCTACGCGGAGTTCTACTTCACCCAGACGCTCTTCCCCGATTTCACGAAGAAATGCTTCGACGAAGCTTTGGCCGAGTATGCCCGCCGCGACCGCCGCATGGGCGGGAATACGAAGAAATAATTTCCGCAAAAACCACAACCCGCCCCCGCAAAGTTTGGTACATCTGCCAAACTTTTGCGGGGGCGGGCCTGCATATACTAGGGTATGTCAGCCGACATTATTCTCGCTGTCGGAGGTATCGGCACCCGGGCCGGGGTAGGTCGTGATGGTCACGCTGTTGATGGTAATGGCGGTCTCCTCCGTCGGGCGGAAGGTGTCGTTGCCGTCCTCGTCCTTGACGGTGTCCACGCAGGCCATGGCGTCCACGACGTCCATGCCCTGGTAGACCTGGCCGAACACCGTGTCTGTGTTGTCCAAATACGGCAGCCCGCCCATGGCGGCGTAGGCTGCGACCTGGGCGTCGGTGTAGCCGTTGGCGGTTAGCTCAGCCTGCTGGTCACCGGTGCTGACACTGTCCGGCAGGGCGGTCACAAAATAAAACTGGCTGTTGCCGCCGGTCACGTCGCCGCCCGCAGCAAATGCCGCACAGAGCGCCCCGGCGTAGTGCTTCAAATTGGCGTCGGCCTCCAGCGGGTAGGGGTTATTGCTCCAGATCGTGGAGCCGCCGGTGCCTGTACCGGTCGCATCGCCGCCCTGCACGGCGAAGCCGTACTCGCTGCGCCAGATAATCGTGTTATCGTAATATCCGCTGCGGGCCAGCCCCACAAAATTGTACACTGCCATCGGCGCGGCGTCCGGGTAGAGCACGGCGCGCACCTCGCCTAAGGATGTATCAAAAATCGCGATCGTGTCGCCGTCGCTGGGGGCGGTGAACTGCCGCTCGGTGCTGATAAGGTCAGCCGGGCGGGTGGGCAGCGTTTTTGTATCGGCTTTGCCGCAGGCACACAACAGCGCCAGGGCCAGTGCGGGCAGCAGGCAGAGTGATTTGCGCATAGCGTTTCCTCCGTGAAAAATCCAATTAAATTGATTATACCACAGAACTTCCCGCTTGAACACCCTTGACGTTTGGTAAAAAAAAGGGTACACTATAAGCATCAAATACGAACGACCACAGGAGGTCACTTATGTCTGACGAACTGAGCCCGGAAATGCTGGAAGAGGCAACCCCCGACCTGCTGACGCTGGAAGATGAGGACGGCAAGGAGGTCACGTTTGAAGTGATCGATGCTACCGAAGTCAACGGCACCCGCTATCTGGCTGTCATCCCCTACCAGGAGGATCCGGAGAGCCTGCAGGAGGACGCCGAGCTGATTTTGATGCGCATTGGCACCGACGACGAGGGCGAATATATGGACATCGTGGACGACGATGAGGAACTGATCACCGTCGGCAAGGTGTTCGAGGAGCGCCTGCGTGCGATGTACGACATCGACGACTCTGAATTGCAGTAAGAGGCTACAAGGCCTCACACCCTGCGCGGTTCGATTTGTTGCGGCCTTATAAAATCCTACTAATCAAATTTAGGGAATCCGGGTCTGGGACTGGATTGCAAACCTTCCCGCCTTCGGGCTGAAGAAGGGAGCGTGAACGCCCCCGTAGGATACCCACCTGCCTATACCGGTAGGTTTTGATTGGCTGCAGACGGCTGTGCGGGGTTCTTACAGCACACATCCCGGGCAGGGCTTTTCCTGTCCGGTTTTTTGGGTTATAATTTTTGGGAAAGGGGTGTTTGACCATGGCGGATAGGATTCACGTCGGGGACAAGCTCCCCTTCTTTTTGTACGATACACCGTACAGCGCGAAGAACCGCTTCCGCGACCTGCTTTCGCAGCGTGCGCCGCTGGTGCTGGTGTTTATGGCAAACTTCGGCCACCCCATCACCCGCACCTTTGCCAGCCGCTACGCCAATACATACGCAGCCTTGCAGGACGGCGGCTTTGCGCTGGTGGTGCGCTCCCGCGCGGACAAGCTCTCCCGCAGTATCGGGCCGAACACTCTGCCCTATCCCCTGCTCTGCGACGCGGCCGGTGTTTTGTATGAGCATCTGAACATCCCCACGAGCAAAAGCACCCTGATGAGCTACTCGCTGGAAGGCTGGCGCATCCTGCGCGAAGCGAAAAAGCAGGGCTACAAGCCCACAAAAGGCGCAGAACAGCAGCTGCCGCTGACACTGATTCTGGATCGCGACGGCACGGTGCTGTTTTGCCACTACGGCGCAAGCCTGACCGACGTGCCCGAGGATTGCGCGGCCATCCAGAGCCTGTTGGAGGAATTGGAACTGACACCCGAACACAGGGAGGATGCGTATGAGGAGGAGCTGCAGGCCGCCATGGCGGCGGCCCCCCGCCCCCGCTCCCACCATGGCCGCGGCGCCCCCGAGACGACCGACGAGTTCCAGCCTGTGCGCCCCGTGCGGGAGTACAACGCGCCTGACCTGGAGAAAACCTCGATGTTCGGACTGTTTGACGACCCTTATGATGAAAATTAAACCCCGCCTGCCGATGAAAAAATCGGCAGGCGGGGTTTGTCTTTTTGACTGAATAAAATGGCTTCCCCCTCGTGGGAAGCTGTCCGCGAAGCGGACTGATGGGGGGCGGCTTTGCCGCTATCGCCCGTTAAAAGAGGGTGCTGCTTGAACCCGCCCCTCATCCGGCCTTCGGCCACCTTCTCCCTCGGGAGAAGACTTGGAAAATCACCGCATCACCGCATCCTTTGCCGCTCTCACGGTCTCGGCGTCAGTCTGCTGGATGTGCCACTCGTCCAGGCCGGGCAGGCCCATGGGTACGCCCTCGCGGCGGAAGGTCATGCCGCTGTCCAACAGCGTTTTGCAGCTGGCGTGGAAAGCACGCGCCCCGGGCAGCGCAGCCCGCAGTTCGTCGATGACGGCGGCGTTGACGCCCGCGCCAATGAGCACTTCCGGGCCGTGCAGCTCGTCCCGCAGGCGCAGCAGCTCGGCCAGCTGGGATGCACCCTTGCGGCAGTTCTCGGCCCCACCGCTGGTCAGCACTGTGTCGATGCCAAGGGCCGCCGCGGCACGGTAGGTTTCGCGCAAATCACGGGAAACATCGATGCATCGATGTAATGTGACCGGCGCACCGTCGCAGGCATCCAGCAACGCGTGCATGGCGGGCAGATCCAGCGTACCCTCCGGTGTCAGTGCGCCGATGACGAAACCGTCCGCCCCGGCGGCGTGCAGCGTCTTGATTTGATGGCAGAGCAGGTCGATCTCCTCTTTTGTGTAGAGAAAATCCCCGGCACGGGGGCGCATCAGGCAGCGCACCGGCAGGGACATTTCGGCCTTGATCTGCCGCAAAAGGTCGGCGTATGGCGTCAGGCCGCCCACGGCCAGCGCACTGCAAAATTCCAGCCGGTCGGCCCCGCCCTGCTTGGCGGCGCGGGCGGAGGCCAGGCTGTCAACACAGACTTCCAACAACTTCATGTGTGGTCACATCCCCTTTGGTGTTTTCCTCATTGTAGCATGAAATTTTGGATACGGCAAGCCCCGCACAGCCGGAAAGCTGCGCGGGGCTTGCCGCAGTTATATGTGTATCACAACGAATAGGAGTAGGCAGAGTTTTACGCCGCATGGCCGCCGCGCACGACGCGCAGTTGTACCGCAGGGTGTTTGCGCGGCGCGGGGGCAGGCTGGCCGACCGATTCCTCCGGGTGGGCCAGCAGAATGCCGCAGACGGCGTTGAGCATGATGACTGCCGCAAAAAGCCCCAGAATGGCCGCCCAAAGCGGCATGGAGCCGGAGGCGGCAGCACTGAGCATAGCCCCTGCCAACAGGATAGCCGCCGTGGCGACAAGACGGCACAGCTTGTTTTTGATAAGTTCCCAGTTCATACCGATACCTCCAAATCAGTCGGCCCCGCGTGGCCGACTGCCGCAATTTTAACAACGGACAACAGCGTTTTGTTCGTTGATCTTATCATAATACATCTGTTGGTTGTTGTCAATATCTATTTACAACTTATTTTTGAAAATATTTGCAAAAAACTCTTTACAAAAACCACGGACAGTTGTATAATGAGACTAAAGAATTAGAGCCGCATACAAGATGTGGTTTACCCTACTATAAAAAGGAGATTTCCGATGTTTGCAGAGCGCTTGAAAGAGGCCCGCAAGGCTAAACGGTACAGCCAGGCCGAGGTTTCCAAAATGCTGGGTGTGACGCAGCAGGCTGTCGGCAAGTGGGAGACCGGGCGTTCCACCCCGGATCCGCAGACCGTCGCGCGTCTGGCAGAAATTTTGGATACCCCCTCCGATGTGCTGCTGGGCCTGCGCAAGGAGCCGGGCGTTTCCGCCGCCGTGGGCCGCAACGCCTTCAGCCGCTATACCGAATCCCAGATCCCGGTGGTGGGCACCGTCCGCGCCGGGTATGGGGCCCTCGCCTTTGAGGAGGACTACGGCAAGGAGTATGCCTGCGTCAAAGACCCGAAGAACTACTTCTTCCTCGTGGTCAAGGGCGACAGCATGGAGCCGCGCATTTCCGACGGCGACCTGGCCCTCGTTCACCGTCAGAACACGTTGGACAACGGCGACCTGGGTGTGCTGGTCTATGGCGCAGACGGCGAGGGTACGCTGAAAAAGTATATCCAGCGCGGCAACTCGGTCGTGCTACAGCCTTTCAACCCGGCTTATGACGAAATGGTCATCAAAGGTGAGGAACTGGATCACCTCTACATCGCCGGCAAGGTTGTGGAAACCAAGGCAAAGTGGTAAATCCCTTTCACGATTCTATTGTAGCATAAGCGAAGTCCTATAATTTGGACTTTCAATGTAGAAATTGAATTATTTCACAAAAATGCTGCCCGCGGCACACCTTGCAAAACAAGGATATGCGGCGGGCTGTATTTTTTATACCCTTTTTTAGGAGACAGGTTCGATGGACCTTGCGGAAAAACTGGAAATTCTGGCGGACAGCGCCAAATATGATGTGGCCTGCACGTCCAGCGGCGTTGACCGCCCGGGGCGGCATGGCAGCCTGGGCAGCTGTGCGGCGGCGGGCATCTGCCACGCCTTTACGCCAGACGGGCGCTGCGTTTCCCTGCTGAAGGTGCTGTACTCCAACGTATGCAGCTATGATTGCAGCTACTGTGTCAACCGCCGTACCAACGACCGGCCCCGGGCGACTTTCACCCCGCGGGAGCTGGCTGATTTGACCATCGGGTTTTACCGCCGCAATTATATTGAGGGGCTGTTTTTGTCCAGTGCGGTGCTAGGCACGCCCGACCGCACGATGGAGCTGATGATCGAGGCACTGCACATCCTGCGGGAGGAATACCACTTCAACGGCTACATCCACGCCAAGACGATCCCCGGCGCGGACCCGCTGCTGGTGGAGAAGATCGGGCGGCTGGCAGACCGCCTCTCGGTCAATATCGAGCTGCCCAGCGAGACGAGCTTGACGGCGCTGGCCCCAGACAAGAAAAAGACCGCTATCCTGCGCCCCATGGGACAGATCGCGGTGCAGAGCGCCCAGAGCAAAAAAGAGATGGTGCTCTACCGGGGCGCGAAGCCCTTTGCCCCGGCCGGGCAGAGCACCCAGATGATCATTGGCGCTACGCCGGAAACTGACCGGCATATCATGGACCTGACAGAAGGACTATACAAAAAATATGCGCTGCGGCGCGTGTTCTACTCGGCCTATCTGCCGGTGGTAGCGGACAGCCGCCTGCCGGCGCCGCACACCGCCCCGCCTCTGCTGCGGGAGCACAGGCTATACCAGGCGGATTGGCTGCTGCGGTACTACCATTTTTCGGCGCGGGAACTGCTGACCGAGGATGAGCCGAATTTTGATCCCTACCTCGATCCCAAATGTACCTGGGCCGTGCGGCACCCGGCGTTTTTCCCAGTGGAGATCAATACCGCAGCGAAGGAGGAGCTGCTGCGGGTGCCTGGCATCGGCCCCAAAAGCGCCCTGCGTATCATCCAGGCGCGGCGCACGCAGAATCTGGGCTTGGCCGAACTCAAGCGTATTGGCGTGGTGGTCAAGCGGGCGCAGTATTTCATCACCTGCAAGGGCCGGGCGGCAGCTCACGCAAACCGTGCGGAAATTGCCAACGCTCTGCTCGACCCCAAGGCGTTCAGCGTAGGGATGCAGCAGCTTTCGCTGGACGATTTTGTACCCAAGGCCCTGCCGGACGCCGCCCCGGCTGTGCAAAAACTGGCCGCCCGCGGTATGGCGGCTGACGTGGCCGCCAAAACCGTGCGGCAGGAGGCACTGCAATGCCTTACGAAGCGAATGTGACCGACGTTGCCTACCGCTATGACGGAAGTTTTGCAGGCTTTTTGTGCTGCGTGTTCGAGAGTTATGCCCGGCACGAGATACCGTCGGAGATCTGCCCGCCCGAGGAAGGCCAGCTGAACTTGTTCGGTGCGCGGGAAATCCTCACTGACCTGCAGCGCGCGAAGCGGGTGGCGGCGGGGCTGGACCGGCTCGGGCCGCAGGTCAAGGATCGCATTGTAACAGGGTTCCTCAGCACTGACCCGGACAAAGATCTGACGCTGCTGCGGTTTGCGCGGCGCTGTTTTGCCCAGGGGTCACGGGCCGTACAGATGCTGGGCGACCCGGACGTGGCGGCGGCGTTCGCCATCGAGCGGGCCGTCAACAACGAGGCGTGCAAGCTCATCGAGTTCATCCGGTTTGAGGAGCGGGACGGGATGCTGGGCACGGTCATCCACCCGAAGCACCAAGTCTTGCCGCTGCTGCGCGGGCATTTTTGCAGCCGCCTGCCGGATGAGGATTTCCTGATTTTTGACGCGACCCACGGCACAGCGCTGGTGCGGCGCGGCGGGCAGGTGCAGTACCTGACGATGGAACACTACACCCCCGGCACAGACGAGGACGAACTGAACTGGCAGCAGTTGTGGAAATGCTTTTTCAAGGCGCTGACCATCGAGGAACGCCGCAACGAGAAAGCCCAGATGAACCACGTGCAGAAGCGGTTCTGGAAAGACATGGTGGAGATGCAGGGCAGTGTGTGACTACTCGTAATCGTACTCCGGGTTGGCAGCTTGGTACTCGGTCAGGAAGCGGAGCAGGCGCTCGGTGTCGGCGTAGCTCATGCGGCCGGTGTCGGCCAGCGCCCGCACCATGGCGCGAATGTCCCCGCCGTAGAGCGTCTGCAAATGCGCCTGGCTGACCGCGCCGCAGTAGGTCAGGCGGCGCACCAGCGGTGTGTAGAGGTTCTTGTTCCCCTGCTTCTCGGTGCGGACAAAGTTTTTCTTTTCGAGGCGAAGCAGAAAATTGAGCAGCGTCGAGTCTGCCCAGTGGCACTCCGGCGGCAGGTGCGTCGCGATCTCGCGCCGGGTGGCGGCGCGATTGCAGGCCCAAAGTGCGGCCATGACCTGTTCCTCACTGCGGGAAAGTTGTTCCATGATAGGCTCCTTTTTTAGTTGTAGGGGCGGATGCTTGCATCCGCCTGCGGGGCGTCGAGGACGCCGCCCCCTACGAGTCATGCTGTTTTACAAATGTGGAAGTAATATCTATATTTATTTTACATCTGTGGTAGAGTGAAATGCAACAGGAAATATTGCACAAATCTCATGGGCTTATTTTGACATAAACAGCAAATAACTTCTACAAATGTCGTGTATAGTGTCCTTACAAAGAAAACAATTTGTCACTTTACAGAAACACTTGCCGGATTTTGGGCTTTTTTCGTAACTTTGCCCGCTTGCCGGGGTGGGGGCAAAACTCCTATAATATTGGCATACCGCAACGGCGCGGCAAGATGCGATCCGCCGTGTGCGGGTCGCATTTCATTCACTGCCAGGGAGGAAATTACGATGGCTAGAGTTTACAATTTCAGTGCCGGCCCTTCGATGCTGCCGGAGGCTGTTTTAAAGACCGCACAGGCTGAACTGCTGGACTACCATGGTTCCGGCATGAGCGTGATGGAGATGAGCCACCGCAGTAAATGGTTCGATGAAATCATCAACAATACCGAGGCCGCCATGCGCCGGGTGCTGAACATCCCCGACAATTATAAGGTGGGCTTTTTCCAGGGCGGCGCGACCCAGCAGTTTGCCATGGTGCCGCTGAACTTTATGACCACCGGCACGGCGGATTACCTTGTGACCGGAAACTTCAGCAAAAAGGCTGCCGAAGAAGCCGCCAAGTTCGGCACGGCCCGCATTGCCGCCAGCAGCAAGGACAAAAACTTTACCTATATCCCCGACGTGAAGGCCATCGACTATGACCCCAACGCCAGCTATATCCACATCTGCCAGAACAACACGATTTTCGGTACGAAATTCGTCGATGTACCGCAGGTGGACGGCGTGCCGCTGGTCGCGGACATGAGTTCGATGATCTGCTCGGAGCCGGTGGATGTCAGCAAGTACGGTGTCATCTACTTCGGTGTGCAGAAGAACATTGCCCCTGCGGGCATGGCAGTCGCCATTGTGCGGGAGGATCTGTTGGGCAAGGCAGCCAAGGGCCTGACGCCCGACAAGATTCCCACGATGATGAACTACACCACCCTGCTGAACGCCGACAGTATGTACAACACCCCGCCGTGCTGGTGCATCTACATGACCGGCCTGGTCATGAACTACCTGGAGAACGAGATCGGTGGCCTGGAAAATATGCAGAAGATCAATGCCGCCAAAGCGAAGGTGCTTTACGATTACCTCGACGGCCAGGACTTCTACAAGAACCCGGTGGAGAAAAAGTACCGCAGCATGATGAATGTGACCTTCACAAGCCCCGATGCCGACACCGACAAGGCGTTCTGCGCCGCAGCCACCGAGGCGGGCTTTGTGAACCTGAAAGGCCACCGCCTGGTGGGTGGTATGCGGGCGTCCATCTACAACGCCATGCCGCCGGAGGGCATCGATAAGCTGGTCGACTTTATGGAGAAGTTCCGCAAGGAGCATTGAACGGCCACCTCGTAGGGGCCGGGCGTGCCCGGCCCGTGACAGTACGGTGGCAACCCGTTGACGACTTGCAGCGCAAGGCTGAGGGCCGGACATATCCGGCCCCTACAAAGCATAATAAGGGGAACAGGGAGTAATCTATATGTATACAATCAAAACTTTGAATGCTATTTCGCCGGTTGGGCTGGCCAAACTGCCTGCCAACCAGTTTGAAATCGACAACGAGGCCGCCGAGCCCCACGGTATTTTGGTGCGCAGCGCCGATATGCACGACGCGCCGCTGCCGGACAGCCTGCTGGCCATCGCCCGCGCGGGTGCAGGTACCAACAACATTCCGGTGGAGGAATGCACCAATGCCGGCATCGTCGTGTTCAACACGCCGGGTGCCAATGCCAACGCCGTGGCAGAGCTGGTCATCGGCGCGTTGGTGGCGGGCAGCCGCAACATGGTGGACGCTGTGAACTGGGCGCAGACCCTCAAGGGCCGCGACACCATCGCCAAGGATGTGGAGAAGGGCAAGAAAGCCTTTGTCGGCCCCGAGCTGCGCGGTAAGACGCTGGGTGTCATCGGCCTGGGGGCCATCGGTGCCCGCGTTGCCAATGCCGCCGTGGCGCTGGGCATGGAAGTTCTGGGCTATGACCCCTACATTTCCATCGATGCAGCGTGGAGCTTGTCCCGCAGTGTGCAGCACTGCGTCACGCTGGGCGATATGCTGCCCCGCTGTGACTACCTGACCATCCATGTCCCCTACCTGCCCACGACCCGCCACACCATCAACGCGCAGACGCTGGCCATGTGCAAGGACGGTGTCCGCGTGCTGAACTTCGCCCGCGGTGAGTTGGTGGACAACGCTGCCCTGCTGGACGCGCTGAACAGCGGCAAGGTCGCGCAGTATTTCTGTGATTTCCCCACCGAGGAACTGCTGGGCGTCAAGGGCGTTTACTGCACGCCGCACCTGGGCGCCAGCACGCCGGAGAGCGAGACGAACTGCGCCGTGATGGCCGCCGCCGAGCTGAGCGACTACCTGAAAAACGGCAACATCACCCACAGTGTCAACCTGCCGGATGTCAGCCAGCCCCGCGTCAGCGGCCGCCGCATCTGCATCATCCACAAGAACGCACCGGGCGCGATTTCGGCCATCACCGGCATTCTGACCGAAGCCCACCTGAATATTGAGAACATGGTGAACAAGGGCAAAAAGGATGTGGCCTACACCCTGCTGGATGTGACCGGCAACGTCACCGACGACCTGGCCACGAAGCTGGGAGCTATTGAGCCTGCTATCCGCGTGCGCGTGTTGTAAATTGTAAAATATGTGAAAAACACCCTCTGCCGTCATTTCGCGGCAGAGGGTGTTTTTGTGAAATTGGAGGTAGGGGACATAATCGCTATGAGAGGTCAGACCTTATTGCATTGGACTGACGAATCCCTTATAAGGTACGGGTATGTGGCATACAAGGAAAATCCCCCCTGACTGCGTACAGGTTTAGGCCGCTGTGCGCGGCTTTTTTGTGGTCTTTGCCCAAAAACCAAACAAATCGGGACAATCGACCCAATACGGCTTTTTTTGCGGCGGGTTTTATGGTAGAATCTATGAGAACTCAAAAAAGCGGGGAACGAGTGCTGACGGAAAAGCTCTCTCCCCCAGCCGCTGCGGCGGCAGCCCCATAGGGGGCCGAGAAGGGAGGAACACGGCATGACCAACGCACCGAAAACCGTATTAGCCATCCACGACCTGCCGGGCTTTGGCCGGGCGGCGCTGTCGGTCATCGCACCGGTGCTCTCAACGCTGGGGGTGCAGACTGTGGCACTGCCCACGGCGGTGCTGTCCACCCATACCGGTGGGCTGGGCGCACCGGCCAAGCTGGCCGACCCCAGCTACGGCCCTGCCGCGCTGGCGCATTACCACCGGCTGGGCGTGAAATTCGACTGCATCTACTCCGGGTATCTGGCGGACTCCGCCCAGGCCCGGCTGGTGGAACAGGCGTTCGAGTTGTGGCCGAAAGCGCTCAAGGTCGTGGATCCGGTGCTGGGCGACGGCGGGCGGCTGTACAGCGGGCTGGGGGCCGACATGGTCCCGGCTATGTACAATCTGTGCAGTAAGGCTGATTTGATCGTGCCCAATGTGACCGAGGCTGCCCTGCTGCTGGGCGACCCGCTGCCCGGCGTGGGCAGTGCTGAGCAGGCCGCCGCCCAGGCGGCACGGCTGGTGCGCATTGCGCCGCAGGTCGTTGTGACCGGTGTGACCGGGCTGAACGGCGGGCGGTACATAGGCTGTGTGGGCGCGGCCCGCGGCGGCGAGGGCTACACCGTCAAAACGCCGCTGCTGCCCCGGATGTTCCATGGCACCGGCGATATCTTTGCTGCGGTGCTGGTAGGGCGCATTTTGCAGGGCAACGTGCCCCAGGCCGCCGTGCAGGCAGCCGCCGCCTTTGTGGCCGAGTGCATCCGCCAGACCCCCGAAGGTGCGGATGAGCGCCTGGGTGTCTGGCTGGAAAATGCGCTGCCGAAGCTGCGGCAGGAGTGAAGCGGCAGACAGGCGGGGCGTCGGGGACGCCGCCCCTGCAACAGGGCGGCGATGTGGCGGCCAAAGGACTGGCCGCCCTACAAAGCTGCCACCACACAAAATTCAAACAAACAGGACTGTAAACATATGCCAACCTTAAACATTGTATTGGTCGAGCCGCAGATACCGCAGAACTCCGGCAATATTGCCCGGACCTGCGCGGTGACGGGTGCGCGGCTGCATATGGTGGGGCCGATGGGCTTTACCATCGACGATAAAAAATTAAAGCGCGCCGGGCTTGACTACTGGCACCAGCTTGATATAACATATTATAAAGACTTGGCGGACTTTTTCGCCCGAAACAAGGGGCCGTTTTTCTACTTCACATCCAAAGGCCCGCGCCGCCATGTGGATGTACACTATCCCGACGGCGCATACCTCGTCTTTGGACGCGAGGACGCCGGCCTGCCTGAGGAACTGCTGGCGGCCCACGAGGCCGACTGCGTGCGTATGCCCATGCGCCGGGGCGAGCGCTGCCTGAACCTGTCCAACGCTGTGGCCGTGGGCGCGTATGAGGCCTTGCGCCAATGGGATTTTGCCGACTTAGAGACCCGCGGGCAGCTGACCCGCTACGAATGGAGTGAGGATGTAAAATGAGCAAGATCGGTTTTCTGACGGATTCCTGTTCCGACATTCCGCAGGAGCTTGCGGACAAGTACGGCATCGAGGTCGTGGGCTTCCCTATCAACCTGGACGGCGTGGAATACATGGAGCGCAAGGATTTCACCAATGACCAGTTTTACCAGATGATGCGCGACGCCCAGGGCGTGCCCACCACCGCCGCCATCACCCAGCTGCAGTGGTGCGAGATTTACGAGCGCTATGTGGACGAAGGCTATACCGACCTGGTGCATCTGTGCATCAACAGCGCGGGGTCCAGTACCTACAATAACGCCGTCAAAGGTGCGGAGATGCTGGCCGAGGAGCGCCCCGGCCATAAGCTGAACATCCAGCTCATCGACAGCCACACCTACTCGATGCCCTACGGCTGGTATCTGTGCGAGTGCGCCCGCAAGGTGCGCAACGGCGGCGAGCTTGCCACCTGCGTGGAGGAGATGAAGCAGAGCCTGGACCGCGTGGAGATCTGCCTGGCCGCATACAGCCTGAAGCAGATGAAGAAGTCCGGCCGCGTCAGCGCCGCCGCTGCCGTGGTGGGTGACCTGCTGGGCATCCGCCCCATCATCAGCCTGAACGCGGGCGTCTCCAAGGTCGAGGCCAAGGTGCGCGGCGACGCCGCTGTGCCCGCCGCCATGATCAAATGGGTGGAGAGCCGCGTCGATTCCATGAAGGACACCCCCTACATGGTGGCTTACACGTCCAGCACCTCCAAGCGCGACGAGCTTGTCAAGGCCTGCAAAAAGGCATTCGGCCATGCGCCGGTCATTGTGTTCCAGCTGGGCGGCGTTGTCAGCGCCAACACCGGCCCCGACGGCATTGCCATTGTCTACCCCGGCCATCCCCGCCACCTGGAGGCCTATGCCCCGCAGCTGCCGTAAAAAAAGACTTGCATTTTTTCAAGGGCTGTTGTATACTATAAACAGTTCTTATACCATACCAAGAACTATTATGGTTGCTATGATAAGGTCATAGGACCGTAAAGCTCTGACGCCCTGTCTTATGACAGGGCGTCATCTTTTTTGTCAAATTTTCGTGGAAAATGTCAGTTGCAGTGTGATTCTTTATGCGGTATGATAATAGTAAAAAAGAAAAGGTGTGGTGAATATGAAGCACCCCTATGGAATTGGCCTGGATATTGGCATTGCGTCTGTTGGCTGGGCCGTGGTAGCGCTGAACGAAAATGCGGAGCCTTATGGCCTGATCCGCTGCGGCTCGCGCATATTTGACAAGGCGGAGCAGCCCAAAACCGGAGAAAGCCTTGCTGCGCCGCGGCGGGAAGCCAGAAGCACGCGCCGCAGACTGCGCCGCCGAAGCTTGCGCAAGGCAGACTTGTATGAGCTGATGGCGCAAAACGGCTTGCCGGGCAGAGCGGAAATAGAAGAAGCGGTGCAGGCGGGCCACCTGCCGGATATCTATGCCCTGCGTGTGCAGACGTTGGATGGCCCTGTAACGGCGATGGACTTTGCCCGAATTTTGCTGCACTTGATGCAGCGCCGTGGTTTCAGCAGCAACCGCAAGGCAGATGATGCCCAGAAAGACGGAAAGCTGCTGCAAGCAATTGATGCCAACACGCGCCGCATGGAAGAAAATCACTACCGCACGGTTGGCGAGATGATGTACCGTGACCCGGTGTTTGCAGAGCATAAACGCAACAAGTCGGAAAACTATCTTTCTACGGTCAGACGGGATCAAATCGTGGAGGAAGCGGTACAGCTTTTTGCTGCGCAGCGCCAGTATGGTGCGGCGTGGGCTTCACCGGAAATGGAAGCGGAGTACCTTACGATTTTGACGCGTCAGCGTTCGTTTGATGAAGGCCCCGGCGGAAACAGCCCCTACGGCGGCAACATCGTTGAAAAGATGGTGGGAACCTGCACACTTGAAGGACAAGCCGAACCGCGTGCAGCCAAAGCAACTTGGTCGTTTGAATATTTTACGCTGCTGCAAAAAATCAATCATATCCGCATTATAGAGAGCGGTGCGGCACGTATACTGACGTCAGAAGAACGGCAAGAATTACTTTCCGTATGCTATCAAACGGACAAGTTGGATTTTGCCAGGATACGCAAGGCTCTTGCCCTGTCGGAACAGGCAAGATTCAATATGGTGCGATATCGGAACGGACAAACAACTGAGGATTGCGAGAAAAAAGAGAAAATTGTATGTCTCCCCTGTTACCACAAAATGCGCAAAGTGCTCAATACCTTGCGGAAAGACTACATCCGCAGTGTCAGCCGCGACAGGCTGGATGCAGCGGCAACGGCGCTGACAATGTATAAAAATGAAGCTACGCTCAGAGCAAAGCTGGAAGAAGCGCAGTTTGAACCGCTGGAAGTTGATGCTTTGATGACGCTGCCCAGCTTTAGCGGGTTCGGGCATATTTCTGTCAAAGCGTGCCGAAAACTGATCCCCTATTTGGAACAAGGACTGAACTATAACGACGCCTGCAAAGAGGCGGGGTATGACTTCCAAGGAAATTATGCAGGCGATAAGACGATGTTCCTGCCTGCGTCCACAGAGGAAATGGAGGACATCACAAGCCCAGTGGTGCGGCGTGCGGTGGCACAGACTATCAAAGTTGTCAATGCGATCATCCGCGAGCAGGGAGAAAGCCCGGTCAATATCCACTTGGAGCTGGCGCGGGAGATGAGCAAAAACTTCCAGCAGCGCAATGACCTTGACAAGGCCATGAAAGACAATAACGCCGAGAACGAGCGTTTGATGAAAGACCTGCATGAACTGTTCCCAGGGAGAAATATCACAGGCCAGGATCTTGTAAAATACAGGTTGTGGAAAGAACAGGATGGGCGGTGTGCGTATTCGCTGCAGCCGCTGGAACTGGAAAAGGCCATTACTGTTTCAGGCTATGCGGAAGTTGACCATATTGTTCCGTACAGCATCAGCTTTGACGACCGCCGTGCGAACAAAGTATTGGTGCTGGCGTCGGAAAACCGCCAGAAAGGCAATCGCCTTCCGCTGCAATATCTGCAAGGAAAACGGCGGGATGATTTTATTGTCTACACAAAAGCAAGTGTAAAAAATTACCGCAAGCGTCAAAATCTGCTAAAGGAGAAGTTGAGCGAAGAAGACAGCAAAGGTTTTATGCAGCGTAATTTGCAGGACACACAGTATATTGCAAGTTTTATGCTGAACTACATTCGCAGCCACCTTGCGTTTGCAGATTTCCCTGCGGCAGGTAAGAAGCGTGTGGTTGCTGTAAACGGCGCAGTTACAGCGTTTTTGCGCAAACGCTGGGGGCTTGGCAAGGTGCGTGCTGACGGCGACCTGCACCACGCCGTAGATGCGGCGGTCATTGCCTGCACGACGGATGGGATGATCCAACGGGTGTCGCGGTTCTACACGCATATCGAAACCTCGGACACCCGGGGCGAGCGCTTCCCGGAGCCGTGGCCGCGATTCCGGGATGAGCTGATGCAGCGTTTGTCGGCCTGCCCGCAGGAAAATTTAATGCAGATCAACCCGGTATATTATCAGAATGTGGATATAGCAAGTATCCGGCCTGTGTTTGTGTCGCGTATGCCGCGGCATAAGATGACGGGAGCGGCACATAAGGAGACAATAAAGGGCCGCTTGGATGATGCGCATACGGTTCAGCGCCGGTCGATTACAGATTTGAAGCTTGACAAAGAGGGAGAAATTGCAGGATATTTTAATCCGAGCAGTGATACCCTGCTGTACAATGCTTTAAAGGAACAGCTGACAGCTTTTGGCGGCGATGGAAAAAAGGCATTTGCAGAACCGTTCTTTAAACCGCGTGCCGATGGAACGCCGGGAGCACAGGTGCGCAAGGTTAAAGTGTATGATAAAGCCACCAGCATGGTTGCAGTCCATGAAGGAAAAGGTGTGGCCGACAATGATACGATGGTACGCATTGATGTCTATTTTGTGCCGGGCGACGGCTATTACTGGGTGCCGATCTATGTGGCAGATACGGTGAAACCGGAATTGCCCAATAAAGCGGTTGTACAGGGAAAAAGCTATGCAGAGTGGAAGGAAATGGACGAAGAAAACTTCTTGTTCTCACTTTGTCAGAATGACCTCATCTACTTAGAGCGAAAAAGTGCTATAAAATTCAAAGTGAAAAACAGTGAGAGCACACTCGAAAAAGAAATAGTAAGGAACAAGGGAATTGTATATTTTGAAGGAGGGGACATTTCGACGGCGGCAATTTCGGTGACAACCCCGGAAGATGCTTACTTTTCCAGAGGATTGGGCTTTAAAACCCTGCAAAAGGTTCAAAAGTATCAGGTCGATGTCCTCGGTAACTATACCCTCGTAAAAAAAGAAAAGCGTCAGAACTTCCCTGCACAACGGAGGTGACCTATGTCCTACCGCTGCCTGATGATCGTAAACCCGGCGCGTATCCGCTGCAAAAATGAACAGCTTTTGATTGAAACCGAAGAAGTTCATTCTGTACCAATCGAGGATATCAGCGCCATTGTGCTGGAAAGCCGGCAAAGTACGATAACAACGGCTGCGCTGGCGGCACTGGCGCAAAACGGCGTGGTGACGTTCTGGTGCGATGAAACACACTTGCCGTGTGGTATCTCGCTGCCATTTGCACAGCATAGCCGCCAGTTGGGCGTGCTGCGCTGGCAGATGGAGCTGACACTGCCGACGAAAAAGCGGATGTGGCAGCAAATTGTGACGGCAAAAATCAAAAACCAGGCGGAATGCCTGGCCCTGTGCGGAAAAACACAGGAGGCGGCGTTCCTGTTTGGCCGTGCCAAGGTAGTGACAAGCGGCGATAAGGACAACTTGGAAGCCAGTGCGGCGGCCTACTATTTCCCTGCCCTTTTTGGGGCAGGCTATACCCGCCGCAATGAGGATACCCGGAATGCGGCGCTGAATTATGCTTATGCAATTTTGCGCGGGTACATGGCACGCTGTTTGGCGGTATACGGATTTTTGCCCTGTTTAGGGCTGCACCATGACAGCGAACTGAACCAGTTCAATTTGGCGGATGACCTGATGGAACCGTTCCGCCCGGTAGCTGATTTGTACGTGGCCGCAAATGTTGCCGAGGATGCAGCAATGACAACCGCTTTGAAGGGGCAGTTGGTGAACCTGCTGAATGCAGACGTTCTTTCCGGTAATCAGCACCACAGCGTAGCTTATGCGATGGAACGAATGGTGCAAAGTCTGCGTGGGCAAACATTGCAGCTGCCAAAACTGCTGGAATATAAGCAGCACAGCTATGAGTAAATTTATGAGGATGATCGTTTTCTTCGATTTGCCGGTGCAGACAAAGACGGAACGGCGGTATGCGACGACTTTCCGAAACTTTTTGCTGAAAGACGGCTACCATATGCTGCAATTTTCTGTGTATGCGCGTGTATGCAACGGCAATGATGCAGTCAAGAAACACGAAAGCCGCCTGAAAGCATCTCTGCCACCAAACGGCTCAATTCGATTGCTTGTTGTGACAGAAAAGCAATACCAATCTATTCAAATACTTCTAGGAAATTATCAGCCGGAAGAAGCACCGTTTGTGTGCGAGCAGCTGAGTTTTTTCTAAAACAAAAAGCGCATCGGACCGCAATCCGATGCGCTTTTTGCATAGCCATTATACCATACCAAGAGCTATTAGGGAACTATGACGCACCCGCTGGACATGAACGCGCCCGCCGTATTATACCATACCAAGAGCTATTAGGGAACTATGACAGCCAACATAGCAAGTGAATGCCGAGATAAATTATACCATACCAAGAGCTATTAGGGAACTATGACCTTGCCTTGCTTTGCTTGAATGTTCTTTTTATTATACCATACCAAGAGCTATTAGGGAACTATGACAGCTGTTGTTATTGCGCATGCGGCGAAGTTATTATACCATACCAAGAGCTATTAGGGAACTATGACGTCGTCTACGTGCTCGCGCTCAACATAAGAATTATACCATACCAAGAGCTATTAGGGAACTATGACCACATAGGCCAGCCGCTTGCCGTACAGCTGATTATACCATACCAAGAGCTATTAGGGAACTATGACACCAGGATTTGTACAATTCTGTTGCTCGAGATTATACCATACCAAGAGCTATTAGGGAACTATGACGAAAGGGCTGCCCGCGTACTGCTACGCCATATTATACCATACCAAGAGCTATTAGGGAACTATGACCTTCGTATTCGACACCAGAATATTTCGGTCATTATACCATACCAAGAGCTATTAGTAAATCATCCCCCCAATAAAATCCCGCTAGCCCCAAAATTTCTTCCCCGCAGGCCTTGAAACGGTCTGTGGGGTTTGCTATAATTTAAATTTGTTGAGCAACTTAGGATTTTAGGCTCCACCGCGGCTTGCTGCGGTGCAAACCCCGCAAGCCTGGCGGTCTTGCGCGCGGTCAAAATCTATCCGCCGGAGTATTGTATGAATCAGAAAAAACTGTCCGTTCACAGCCTTGTGCGCTGTGCTGTCATTGCCGCAGTGTATGTGGTCGTCTGCCTGGTGCTGGCCCCCTTCAGCTATGGGGCTATCCAGGTGCGCGTGGCCGAGGCCCTGTGCCTGCTGCCGGTTTTCGGCGCGGAGTACATCGTCGGCGTTACGCTGGGCTGCTTTTTGGCCAACCTGCTGGGCTCCACCGTCATTGACGTGGTGTTCGGCACGCTGGCTACCCTGCTGGCCTGCCTGCTGACTTACAAGCTGCGTGATATCCGCGTAAAAGGGCTGGCAATTCCGGCATCCCTGCCGCCTGTTGTTTTTAACATGATCATTGTGGGCGCGTTCGAGATCACCTTCTTCTTCTCGGACGGCGCACCCACGGCGGCCCTGGCGGCGTTCAACGCCGTTACGGTGGGCATCGGAGAGCTGATCAGCTGCACGATTTTGGGCGTGGCCCTCGTCAAGCTGATTGAGAGCAACGCGGCCCTGCACAAGTTCTTTACAGAAGAATAACGAGGTAACTTCTATGCGCCCGGAACTGATTTTGTGGGATTGGAACGGTACCCTGCTGGATGATGTCGAACTCTGCGAAAACGCGCTCAACCGTCTTTTGCAGCGCTACGGCTACCCCCAGCGGTACGACCACGAGCAGTACCGGGCGATTTTTGGCTTCCCGGTCGAGGATTATTACGTCCGCGCCGGGTTCGACTTCACCCGCCACAGCTTTGCCGAACTGGCGGAAAGCTACATGGAGGATTACATCCCGGCCAGCGCCGCCTGTCCGCTGATGGCAGGGGCCGTTGATGCGCTGGAAGCGTTCAAAAATGCCGGGCTGCGGCAGGTGATTCTGTCGGCAAGCCCGGTCACAACGCTGACCCGCCAGGTGGAAGAACGCGGTGTGGCGCCGTATTTTGACCGCCTGCTGGGACTGGGCGATATCTATGCCAAAAGTAAGGTGGAGGTCGGGCTGGCCTATTTGCAAGAGGCAGGTTTCGACCCGGCGAAGGCCGTGATGATAGGTGATTCCGTCCATGATTTTGAGGTGGCCCAGGCGCTGGGTGTGGGCTGTGTGCTGCAATCGAGCGGCCACCAGCCGCCCGAGACATTGTGCCAGACCGGTGTACCGGTGGTGGCAGGGCTGCGGGAAGCGGCGGAGTTGATTTTGAGAAAGTGAGCCGTGCGGCGCGGGGCGTCAAGGGCGCCGCCCCCTACAACCGTAGAGAGGCATTGGAAATGATAGGCAGAGAGGTACAAAAATGTCTGACCGTGTAAAAGGCGCCTACCTGACGATGGGCGGCGCGGCGTGCTGGGGTGTTTCAGGCTGCATGGGGCAGTACCTGTTCACCCGGGAAGGGATGGATTCCACCTGGCTGGTGCCCATCCGGCTGTTTCTGGCGGGGCTGATTTTATGTGCGTTCTTTTTTGTCAAAAACCGCAAAATGCTGTTTGACCCATGGAATTTCAAGAAAAATCCGCGCAACGTCGTTGATCTGCTGATTTACGGCCTGGCGGGCGTCAGCTGCTGCCAGTTCACCTATTTTCTGACGATCCAGCTGTCCAGCGCTGGCATGGGGACAATCTTGCAGGACCTCTCCCCTGTCATTATTCTGCTGGTGGTCTGCATCCAGCAAAGGCGCGGGCCGCGGGTGTTTGAGGTTTTCTCCATCCTGCTGGCGCTGGTGGGGGTGTTCCTTATCACGACCCACGGCAGCCTGACCGACCTTGCCATCAGCCCGGCGGCGCTGGCGTCGGGCGTTGTCAGCGCCTGCTGCGTCGCCATCTATACGATGTGGCCCAAGAAATTGCAGGAGCAGTACCCCACCCCGATGCTGCAGGGCTGGGCGTTCTTGATGGGCGGCACGATGTTTTCCCTGATCTTCCGCCCCTGGACGATAAATTATGTGCCGACGCCGATGGGCGTGTTCGGTATTTTCACGGTCGTGGTGCTGGGCAATGTGCTGGCGTTCAGCCTGTATATGTCGGGTGTGCCGCTCATCGGCCCGCAGAAGTCCAGCCTGTACAGCTTTGCTGAGCCGGTCACGGCGGCTATTATCAGCACCCTGGTGTTGGGCTCGCCGTTTACGCTGTGGGATGCCCTGGGCTTTGGCTGCATCTTTTTGATGCTGGTGCTGTTGAGTCTGCCGGCGAAAACAAAAGCGTAATAGATTCGAGAGGCTGTCCGCAATGGGCAGCCTTTTTTGCTGCCATGTGGGGGCCGGATATGTCCGGCTTTCAGCTTTCCCACAAATGCGCTTTTGCCTTTATGCCGCGGGCCGGGTATGCCCGGCCCCTACAATGCTATAATAAAATAAACCTATCCTAACTATGAATTGACATATCCCCCTCCCTGGGTGTATTATAGTATCATGTGTAAAACTATATAGCCGCACCTCTACACGCGGCGGAAAATACAGGGGAACTGTTATGTCTTTTTTTGAAAAACTGTTCGGCTCTTTCTCGGACAAGGAACTTAAGCGCATCAATCCCATCAAGGACAAAGTCCTTGCCCTGGAGCCGGAAATGGCTAAGCTGACCGATGAGGAACTGCAGGCCAAGACCACCGAATTCAAAGAGCGCCTGGCCAAGGGCGAGACGCTGGACGATATCCTGCCGGAGGCATTCGCCGTCTGCCGTGAGGCCGACTGGCGTGTGCTGGGCATGAAGCCCTATCCGGTGCAGATCATCGGCGGTATTGTACTGCACCGCGCCTGCATCGCCGAGATGCAGACCGGTGAAGGCAAGACGCTGGTTGCCACCATGCCTACCTACCTGAACGCCCTGACCGGCGAAGGCGTCCACGTCGTCACCGTCAACGATTACCTGGCCCGCCGCGACTCTGAGTGGATGGGCAAGGTCTACCGTTTCCTGGGTCTGACCGTTGGTCTGGTCGTCCACGGCGTGGAGTCCACCGACCGCAAGAAGGCCTACGAGGCCGACGTCACCTACGGCACGAACAACGAGTTCGGCTTCGACTACCTGCGCGACAACATGGTCGTCTACAAGGCAAACATGGTCCAGCGCGGCCACGCCTTTGCCATCGTGGACGAGGTCGACTCCATCCTCATCGACGAGGCCCGTACCCCGCTGATCATCAGCGGCAAGGGTGAGGATTCCAGCGTGATGTACAAGCGCGCCGACGACTTCGCCAAGACGCTGAAAAAGAGTGTCATCGTCGAGTTGGACGACAAGGTTGAGGCCGAGGAACAGGTCGACGGCGATTACGTTGTGGACGAAAAGCGCAAGACCGCGACCCTGACCGAGTCGGGCGTCAAGAAGGCCGAGGCGTTCTTCCACGTGGATAACCTGGCCGACGCCGACAATATGTCGCTGCGCCATTATATTGACGGTGCCATCAAGGCCCGCGGCGTTATGCACCGCGACACCGACTACATCGTCAAGGACGGTGAGGTCATCATCGTTGATGAGTTCACCGGCCGTCTGATGTACGGCCGCCGCTTCAATGATGGTCTGCACCAGGCTATTGAGGCCAAAGAGGGCGTCACCGTCGCCGCCGAGAGCAAGACCCTGGCGACTGTCACCTTCCAGAACTACTTCCGTATGTACAAAAAGCTGTCCGGCATGACCGGTACGGCCTCCACCGAGGCCGATGAGTTCAGCGAGATCTACGGCCTGAACATAGTCAGCATCCCCACCAATAAACCCCGTGCCCGTAAGGATCTGCCCGACAGTGTCTACAAGACCGTCAACGGCAAGTACAACGCCGTCATTGAGCAGGTCGCCGAGTGCCACGCCAAGGGCCAGCCGGTTCTGGTCGGCACTGTCAGCGTCGAGAAGAGCGAGGCTCTGTCCAAGCTGCTGAAAAAGAAGGGCATCGAGCATAACGTGCTGAACGCCAAGCAGCACGAGCGCGAAGCTGAGATCGTTGCCCAGGCCGGCAAGCAGGGCGCTGTGACCATCGCCACCAACATGGCTGGCCGTGGTACCGATATCATGCTGGGCGGCAACGTCACCTATATGGCCAAGGCCGCGCTGAAGAAGGAACTGTCCAAGGAACTGACCGCCGACCTGGCCCAGCTGAAGGACGAGTACGAACACGCCAAGGCCCGCGCCAAGGCCAACGGAACCGAGCTGCCCACCCCGCCGGAGGCTGGCATTGACGCGAAACTGGAAATGCTGATGACCGAGTGTGACGGCCACGCCGAAACCGAGGACACCGAAATTCTCCACGCCCGCAAGCGCTTTGAGGAACTGTGCGAGGAGTTTGCCCCCGAAGTCAAGCGCGAGGCCGAAGTCGTCCGCGAGGCGGGCGGCCTGTTCATCATCGGTACCGAGCGCCACGAGAGCCGCCGTATCGACAACCAGCTGCGTGGCCGTGCAGGCCGTCAGGGCGACCCCGGTGCATCCCGCTTCTTCCTGAGCCTGGAAGATGACCTGATGCGTATTTTCGGCGGCGAGCGCGTGCAGAACCTGATGGACTCCCTGGGCCTTGACGAAGATGTCCCCATCGAGAACAAGCTCATCACCAACACGATTGAGAGTGCCCAGAAAAAGCTCGAAGCATCGAACTTTGCAATTCGTAAACAGGTGCTGCAGTATGACGACGTCATGAACCAGCAGCGCGAGATCATCTACAAGCAGCGCCAGATGGTGCTGGACGGCGAGGATATCTCCGGCAAGCTGCACGAGATGATGCGCCAGTCCATTGACGATGCCTGCGCGAACTATCTGAACGGCGAGACCGCCGACGATTGGGATTTCGCGGGCCTGCGCCGCCATTTTATGAACTGGCTGTGCCTGCCCACCGACTTCAACTACACCACCGAGCAGCTCGGCGACCTGACCAAAGATGGCATCGCCGACGAACTGTACAAGCGCGGCATGGATATCCTGACCGCGAAGGAGAAGCGCTACGGTGCCAAGACGATGCGCGAGTTGGAGCGTATCTGCCTGCTGCGCAATGTTGACTCCAAGTGGATGGAGCACATTGACAACATGGACCAGCTCAAGCAGGGCATGGGCCTGCGCGGCTACGGCCAGCATGACCCGGTGGTCGAGTACCGCATCGAAGGCTTTGCCATGTTCGATGAGATGATCGCCTCCATCCGCGAGGATGCCGTGCATATGCTGCTGACGATCGAAATCCGTCAGCAGAACGCCGAGCCGAAGCGTGAGCAGATTGCCAAGCCCACCGGCGAGGGTGCCCCGAACCAGGCCGGTGCCAAGGGTGCCGCCCCGGTGCGCGTGACAAAGATCGGCCGCAACGACCCCTGCCCCTGCGGCAGCGGCCTGAAGTGGAAGAAGTGTACCTGCAAAGAGTACCACCCCGACCTGTAATTCATCATCAAGGCGCCGCCTTTAATTTTGGGCGGTGCCTTTTTAAAGTGGTAGAGTTGTAGGGGCCGCATATGCGAGGCCCTCAACTTTCCCGAAAATGACCTGTTCCCGTTATGTTGAGGGTCGGGTATGCCCGACCCCTGCGAGGTAGAAAACCATCATGAAAGCCCGAATCATCCGTGAACCCCGGTGTGCTCTGCTTTGGCGCATCGATGAAACCTACCCCCACTACGCCGCCATCGCCCGCGCGGCCAAACGGTACGACGTCAAACTACGTGCCGTGGCCGACGGCGATCTCGGCGGCATCGTGGGCGACCTCTGCGCGGGTAAGCCTGCCCCGGCGTTTGCCCCGCTTATCGCCGTGCCGGACCGCCCGGCTATCATCATCAGCGGCCTGCGCCACGACAATGGCGAGCTGGGTGCGTTCCTCGACCTTGTCAAAATGGGCGGTGCATCCATCCCGGTGCGCAGCATGGTCACGCCCACCAGCAAGCAATGGACGCTGGCCAACCTGTTGCTTGAATTAAACACGGAACACGAAACTGTGCAGGGAGACAAGGCGTGAAGCGCTGTCTTGCCGCGTTGGCGCTGGCCGTGCTGCTCTGCCTGCCGCTGACCGCCTGTCAAAAACAGCAAAATTTGTACAGCGCGACCTGGTTTGATCTGTTCGATACGGTCGCCATCGTGCAGGGGTACGCCGCTGGCCAGGACGAGTGGAACGCCCAGGCTGCCGCCATGCGGGAAGATTTATCGCGCTATAACGAACTGTTTGATATCTATAACCACTACGACGACGTTGTGAACCTGTACGACGTCAACGCCGGGGCCGCTGCCGCGCCAGTGGCTGTTGATGATGAGCTGTACGCATTCTTGCGCTGGTGTAAGGACACCGTTTACCCCGCCACCGACGGCGCGACGAACATTGCGGCGGGCGCGGTTCTGCGGCTGTGGCATGACGCGCGGGAAAGCGACTCCCCTGCCCCGCCCGATGCAGAGGCCATTGCGGCGGCGCTGGAACATATCGACATAGAAAATCTGGTGCTCGATGATGATGCCCAGACCGTCTATTTCGCCGACCCCGCTATGACGTTGGACGTCGGCGCGGTGGGCAAGGGTTACGCTGTGGAGCAGACCGCCCAAGCGGCCCAGGCCCGCGGCCTGACAAGCGCTCTGCTGAACATCGGCGGCAACGTCCGCGCCATCGGCACCAAGCCCGACGGCAAGTTGTGGACAGCGGGCGTTGAAAACCCGTGGGGCGATGACCCGGCGTACATCCAGGCTGTGGAGCTGGCCGACGGCGACAGCCTGGTCATCAGCGGCGACTACCAGCGCTATTTTGAGTACGGCGGCGTGCGGTATGCGCATTTGATCGATCTGACCACCGGCTGGCCCGCCCGCTATGTCAGCAGCGTGGCCGTGCTGGCCCACGCTGACACCGGCGGTCTGGCGGACGCTCTGTCCACCGGCTTGTTCTGCCTGCCAGAATCCACCGGCCAGACCCTTGCTGCCCAGAACCACTACGCCGTCCTCTGGATGCACCCCGACGAAACCACCAAAAAAAGCAACGATTGGCCGCAATAAAACAAGAGCCACCGACCTTTTTAAGCCGGTGGCTCTTATGATATCATGATATAATGCAAAACGTATAATTCACCGCTGCGGATTGATGATCTCGCGCCAATCCAAATCGCCGTGCTCCAGGCCGTGAATCAGAACCTCGGCGGTGGCAATGTTGGTGGCGACCGGGACGTTGTGTACGTCGCAGATGCGCAGCAGGTTCATCTCGTTCGGTTCGCTGGGTTTGGCACTGATGGGGTCGCGGAAGAAGAGCAGCATGTCCACTTCCTCGCAGGCGATGCGCGCCACGATCTGCTCGGCACCGCCGTGACCGCCGGGAAGAAACTTTGTCACCTTCAGCCCAGTGTTCTCCTCAATCAAGCGGCCGGTCGTGCCGGTAGCCAGCAGACGGTGCTGCTCCAAAATATGGCGGTAGGCCATACAAAACTGCACCATCAACTCCTTTTTGGAGTCGTGGGCTATCAATGCGATCGTCATAGAAAATGCCACCATCCTTCGCAGCAGAATTACAAGTTAAAAGGTAAGCGGAACGCGCTGTCCGCACAAACGTTTTGCCATAGCCTGTCCGGCCGCCACGGCGGGGTCGCCCGCAGGCGGCACGGTGCCGTTGGCCCCGGCCAGCTGCAGTACGCGGCTTTCGGGTATCACGGCCAGCAGCTGGGCACCCACGGTGTCAATGCACTCATCCAGGTCAGCCACAGCGGCGTTTTTGCCAAAGCTCTCGCGCCTGACGCGGTTCATCACCAACCGCACGGCGCTTTGGGGGCGTGCCCCGGCCAGCAGCCGGTCCGCCACAATTTTGCCGTCGCGCAGGGCGACCGGGTCGGGGGTCAGCACCAGCAGGGCCTTGTCCGCCACGGCGGCGGCCGCCGTGAACGGCGCACCCATCCCGGCGGCGGTGTCCAAAATCACAAAATCGAAATAGGGGCGCATGGCGACCAGAAGCCGCCCCAGGGGCGCAGCATCCACCGCGCCGCCCTCATAGGGGGCGCTGATAACAGACAGCCCAGGGTAAAGCGGGCTGGGCACAACGGCCTTGGCCCCCTCGCATCGGCCGCAGAGGACATCCTCAATGTCATAGACGGTGCGGCCGTAGACGCCTGCAATAATGTCCACGCTGCGCAGACCCGAATCCAGCTCAATGAGCAGGACCTTCCGCCCCAGCCGCGCCAAACAGGCCCCCAGCAGCACCGAAACCGTGCTTTTGCCGGTGCCGCCCTTGCCGGAGCAGACCATGATACACTGTGCGTTCATGTCGGCTCCCTTCCGCAGTTGTGCAACACTATCTCCTGTATATTCTAGCACATTTCCGACTGAACTGCAACTGGCTTTTTGTCAAAAAAGGACACCTTCTTTTTGAAGAAAATCACGATAAGGTATACTTTTTGATGCACAAATATGGATAAAATGCACAAGGAATAGCGATGGGCTGCGAAAAAATGGAAACGTTTCATATCCCGAACACGGCGTCCAGCACCGCCCGCAGGATGGGCGCGGCGTTGGCCCCGCCCCCACCGTATTCCAGCACGACGGCCACGGCGATCTGCGGGTCGTCGGCGGGCGCGTACCCGATGAGTACCGAGTTGACATAGTGGCTGCCGCCAGGTAAAGTGTCAGCCAGCTGCGGACTGCCCGTTTTTGCAGCGCAGACGACCGGGGCCTCCCGCAGCACGCGGGTCGTCTGGGCCATCCGCTTCATGCCGTCCCGGATGGGGCCAAACACGGCCTCGCCGCCCTGCACGGCGGTGAAGGTCGGTGTGTACTGCCACAGCGTCTCGCCGGTGGCGGCGCTCACGGCGCGGTCGGCGTAGTGCAGGGCGGGGCGCTGGCCGTAGTTGGCCAGCGTGGCGGCGTAGGCGGCCAACTGCAGCGGCGTCACGGCGGTGTTCCCCTGCCCGATGGCTGCCATCAGCGTAAGCCCGGCCTGGAAGTTTCCGTCGCTGGACCAGGTCAGACGGCCCCGGGCTTCGGCGACCTCAACACCGGTGGGGGCGGCCAGGCCCAGCTGCTGCGCCATGGCAGAGAAAGTATCCACCCCCAGCCGCCGCCCGACATCGTAAAAAAAGATATTGCAGCTGTGTTCCAGCGCGGTGCGCAGGTCGACCAGACCGCTGTGGCCGTATTGCAGGCAGCCGGGCTGGTAGCCGCTGTAAAAGCCGTACCGCCCGGTGCAATTCACGGTGGCGGCAGGGTCAATGCCTGCAGTCAGCGCGGCGGCTGCCACGGCGGGCTTGAAAGCCGAACCCGGCGCATACAGCCCCTGGGCGGTGCGGTCCAGCAGCGGCGCGGCGGCATCGGCGGCAAGGGCCGTGTAGTCCGCACGGCAGGCGTTCAGGTCAAACCCCGGCACGCTGGCGGCGGCCAGGATGCCGCCGGTTTTCACGTCTACGACCACGGCGGCCCCGGCGCGGCACTCCCGCCCGGCCCCGGCGGCCTTGGTGGTCTGTAGGGTGTGGATTTGCGAAATCAGTGCGTCCTGCAGTGTTTTTTGCAGGGAGCTGTCCACCGTCAGCACCAGCGCGGCCCCGGGTACGGCCTGCCGCAGCTGCGCGGTGCGGCGCACGGCCCCGTCAAACCCGGTGTTGATGAGCACCCGCCCATCCTGCCCGCGCAGCAGGTCGTCGTAGGCAGCTTCCAGCCCGCTCTGGCCGATGACGGCATCCATAGCCCGGCCCCGCGCTTTGGCGGCGGGCCATTGCGCGGCGGTGATAGGGCCGGTCAGGCCCAGCGCGTGGGGCAGCAGCATACCGCCCGGCCAGCTGCGCACGCCCCGGGCGGCGGGCCGCACCGCGCCGCTCTGCACAAGGCCCGCAGTGTAGAAGGCGGTCAGCATATCAGCATCCGCGCCCCGGGCCACGGCCAGTTCCCCTGCCGAGGCAGCAGAACAAAAGGCAGCAAGCTGTGTTTCCACATCCTTGCTGCCTGTCAGGGTCTCTATGTTTTTTACAGTCTCGCGCAGGTCGGTCCCCGGCGGGGCCGGGATGCGCAGGTATAAATCGTACACGGTGGTGTCCCGGGCCAGCACCACGCCGTTTGCGTCGGTGATGACGCCCCGTGCGGCGTGCTGGGTTATGGTGTAGCTGGCCGAACTGGCCTCGGCGGCTTTGTCGGCGTAGTAGTCGGCGCGGGCAAACTGCATCCAGGCCAGCCGGGCAAAGAACGCCGCAAACACCGCGCCGCACACGACGGCCAGCACCGCCACGCGCAGACGGCGGCGGTGGGCATTTTTGCGGTTGGACATGGAATCACCTCGAAAAATATAGATGAAGTTATGGGGCATTAGCCCGCGCAAAATACATATTTATTTTACGCAATTTTCGACGAAAAAGCAATTACTTTTTCACGAAATAGACGCTGGCGCACAAATCGGCGGTATCGGCCAGGGCGGCGCTGGCGGTCAGGCCGTCGGTGTCGGGCATAGGTGCGGCGGCCAGCGTGCCCAGCCAGTCGCCGTTCGGCGTTGTCACGACATCCCCCGCCGCTAACCCGCAGTCGGCGGGCAGACCGGTCAGCTGCCATGTCCCCGGTGTGACCAGTCCGGCATAAGCCCCACACAACCCGGCAGTCCGGACCAGCGCCACGGTGCAGGTGTCGCCGTCCACGGCGGTGACGATGCCCGCATACCGCCCGCCTGCGTCCAGCACGGCGGCCCCGGACACGGCCCCCGGACAGGCCAGCGTGAAGCCGCCCACGCCCCGGACAAGGACCCGCGCCGGGGCCACAGCGGCGCTGACCCGCCCGCACCCGACCAGCCGGCGCAGGGCATCGTTCTCGGCCAGGGCATCGGCACTGCGGGCAAGCTGCTGGTGCAGCGTGAAATTTTCGGCTTGCAGCGCGTCGATCTGCGCCGTATACCGCGCCCCGACGAATCGGTCGATAGAAGCAGCCGTGCCCGGTACAACAGCGGCCAGCCACGGCCCAGCCAGCAAAACGGCGGCCAACACCAACGGCAGAAGCCACCACCGCCGACGCCTGCGGGAATGCGAAAGATCCAGCTGCACAAACATCACCCCAAAGCAGAATATGCCTTGCGGGAGGGGGTTAGACTTTGGTATAATAGAAAACAATGATAAAAGGATGTGGGAGCGATTCCATGAAACCAAGTGAGGTCAACCCTATGAAATATAAACTATTATTACTCGATATCGACGGTACGCTGCGGCCGGGCAGCTGTGAGCGTGTACCCAGGGAAAATGCCGAGGCCGTCTGCGCTGTGCAGAAGGCGGGCGTTAAAATCGCTATTGCCACCGGGCGCGGGCGCATCGGTGTGGGCAAGGGTCTGCTGCGCAGCATCCGGCCTGACTACTGGGTCTGCGCGGGCGGTGCCCAGCTGGTGGACTACAAGGGTGCGGATCTGGCCTTGCACCGTCTGACGACCGAGGAAATGTACGCCCTGGTGGACTTTTTTGAAAATTACGACCTGCCGCTGCGGTTCACCTTCCACGATGCGAACCACGCCTATATTGGCTACGAGGAGTTCGCCCGGCGCGAGCGAGAGAAAAACCTTGCGCTGAACATCGTGGACGGAGAAGATCAGGACCATCACCTGACGGAAATGCCCTTCGGCGCGTTCGGCTTTTTGCCGCAGGCGATGGCCGAAAAATTCCAGGAACAGTACGGCTATCTCGGGCTGAACTTCCTCTTCTCCTACCCCGGCAGCGACGGCTGCGATATCCTGCAAAAGGGCATCGACAAGGGCACCGGCCTGTTGGAGCTGGCCAAGCTCGCAGGGCTGGACCCGGCGGACTGTGTGGCCGTGGGTGACGGCGATAACGACGTCGCTATGCTGAAAGCGGCAGGCCTGGGCATTGCCATGGGCAACGGCAGCGCCGCCGCCAAGGCTGCTGCGGATCGCACCGGCCCCGACGCTGAACCCCACGGCATTGCCGAGCTGTGCCGCGAACTGTGGCCGGAGGCGTTCTAAGATGGCCGGGTACACCCACGTCGGCCCCGGGCTGCCGCCGCTGCATGGCGCTTGCGCCAATGCGCTGATTTTAGGCAGCTTCCCCAGCCCCAAAAGCCGGGAGCAGGGCTTTTTCTACGGCCACAAGCAGAACCGCTTCTGGCCAATGATCGCCGCCGTGACCGGGGAACCTGTACCCGATTGGGCCGACATCGAGGCGAAGAAAGCTATTATTTTGAATCACGGCCTGGCCGTGTGGGATACCATCGGTGCCTGCGATATCAAGGGCGCGTCGGATGCGTCCATCCGCAACGCGGTCCCCAACGATGTAGCCGCGCTGATTCGCAAGCTGGGCGTGCAGGCGGTGTTCTGCAACGGTGCGGCGTCGGGGCGTATCTATGCAAAATATGCCGAGCCGCTGACCCACCTGCCCGCTACCGTGCTGCCCAGCACCAGCCCCGCCAATGCCGCATGGTCCCCTGCCCGCCTGCAAGCCGCCTGGGGCACGGCACTGACACCATTTTTGCAGCTAACCGGTTGCAAGTGAACGGATTTTGTTCTATAATAGGTATATATTATATTGGAGGGACTGTTGCATGACCAACTGGCTGGAAAAAACCAAACGCCCGGTGCTGCCCATCTATCTGGCGGCGCTGGTCTGGCCCATTATGGCGCTGGTGCTGCCCATCTACACGCTGGGCGGGCTGATCGCCACGGCGGTCATCAGCGCGGGCGTGTACATCGCGGGCACAAAACTTTGCCCCGTGCGCGTCGTGCGGGTGCCGGTAGCTTACGCCACCGGCAGTGAGGACGTGGACGCCTTGCTCAACGGCGTCACCGCCAACCTGGACGCCCTGCACAAACTGAATGACGAAATTCCCGACAAGCAGCTTTCTGACGCGATGGACCGCATGGAAAAAGCGGGCCGCAGCATTGCGGACACCGTGGCAAAGACCCCGGACAAAGCGCGCAATATCGATCGTTTTGCCCGCTACTACCTGCCGGAGATGGTCAAGCTGATGGGCGCTTACGCCGAGCTGGAAAAGCAGGGCGTCAAGGGCGAGAACGCTGACCAGATCGAAGCTGACCTGCGCCGCAACGCCGATACCACCGCCGCCGCCTTTGAAAACCTGCTGGACGCGCTGTACAGCGCCGAGGCAATGGATATTTCGACCGACATCGAGGTACTGGACAGCATCCTGAAAAGCCAGAACCTTACGAAATAAAAGTATATGCAGAAAGGACAAACGACCATGGCTGACCTGAACAATGAACTGGATCTGAACGCCCCTGTTGCCCCTACCCTGACCCTGGACTCCGCCCCCGCCGCCCCGACGCTGACCCTTGACCCCGCCGCTGATGAGAAAGTCATCGCGGAAAGCAAAAAAGCGACCCCCGTGCAGGTGGAGGATACCCCCCTCTCCCCTGAGGAGCAGAAGATGGTCAACGATTTTGCCGAAAAAATCGACCTGACTAACTCCCAGATGGTCTTGCAGTACGGTGCCGCCAGCCAGAAGAAGCTGAGCGACTTCTCCGAGACGGCGCTCTCCCGCGTCAAGACCCAGGATATGGGCGAGACCGGTGAGCTTATCACCGGCCTGATTGCCGAACTGCAGGGCTTTGACGCCAACGCCGAGCAGCCCAAGGGTATTCTGGGCTTCTTCAAAAAGACGTCCAACAGCATCGAGCAGCTCAAGACCCGCTATGACAGCGCCGACAAAAACGTCGAGCGCATCAAGGCGAAGCTGGAAGATCACCAGGTCGTCCTGATGAAGGACATTGCCATGCTCGATAAGATGTACGAGTACAACCTCGTCTACTTCAAAGAGCTGACGATGTACATTCTGGCCGGCAAAAAGAAGCTGGCCGATGTGCGTGCCAATGAGCTGAAAGCCGCCCAGGAGAAGGCCCAGCGTACCCAGCTGCCCGAGGATGCCCAGGCCGCCCGCGACCTGGCAGATATGTGCGACCGCTTTGAGAAAAAGCTCTACGATCTGGAGCTGACCCGCAACGTCTCCATCCAGATGGGCCCGCAGATCCGCCTGATCCAGTCCAACGACACGATGATGGCCGAGAAGATTCAGACCACCATCGTGAACACCATCCCCCTGTGGAAAAACCAGATGGTGCTGGCCCTGGGCATCGCCCACAGCCAGCAGGCCATGGCCGCTGAGCGCGCCGTGACCGACGCTACGAACGAGCTGCTGAAGAAGAACGCTGCCACGCTGAAACAGGGCACCATCGATATCGCCAAGGAGTCCGAGCGCGGCATCGTGGATATCGAGACCTTGCAGCAGACGAACAAGCAGCTGATCGAGACGCTGGATGAGCTGAACAAGATCCGCGCCGATGGTAAGGTCAAGCGCGCCAACGCCGAGCAGGAGCTTGGTCGCATTGAGGGTGAACTGCGCCAGAAGATGCTGGAGATCAACGGCTGAGAAGCTGCGTTGTAGGGGGCGGCGCCCCCCGACGCCCCGCAAATTGGCACACGATTTCCGGGTGGTTGTAGGGCGGGCCAGCCCTCTGACCGCCGGGGAGGGGTCAAGACCCCTCCCTATATGCACAGCCATCCCGGGGCAGAGAATGTAGGGGCGAACATGGTTCGCCCGCGCCGAGAATGGCAGACGACCGTTTTCCATAACCGTGCGGGCCGGGCATTCCCGGCCCCTACGGTGCAATACAGGTATTTGCAATGCAACTTGAACAACAGGAAACCTTTACCATCCATGGCCCGCAGCTGGAAGTGCTGGGCGAGGTCGAGTCAAAGCTGCCCGCCCCGGCCAAAAAGCGCAGCACGGCATCGGTCGTGCTCGTCGCGCTGGCGCTCGTGTCGGTGTTTGGCATCGGCGGGGCAAAGCTGAAAGGGAAGTACAACGATACAGCGAAGCTCTACACCGCCATCGACAAGTACAACAACAGCATCCAGACCGATTTTGGCACCCAGGTGGACGCGGCGGCTAACCTCATCAAGCAGGTCGGCTACCTGGAAAACGCCCCGACAGAGGCCCTGCAGGACGCCCGGGTCGCGCTGGAAGTCTGGAACAACACGGCAGCTGACCCCGCCGCCCAGTACAACGCCAACCGCGATTTGTATAACGCAGTGGATGCGCTGTACGCGGCGGTCAATAATAAAGTGGACGCCAGCACCCAGCAGGCCATCAACAACCAGTACAATGCCTTTGTCTCGGCCCAGGCCACCATTGAACGCGCGGCTGCGGCCTATAACCAGTCGGTGGAGAGCTACGAGACGACGACCGCTCAGTTCCCTGCCAATGTGATTTCCGGTATATGGGGCGTGCGGGAAATTTCCCAATTTGCACCCCAATAAACCACGATAACAAGGGAAAATTATGAAACTGAAAACATTTGCCAAACGCGCGGCGGCTGCCGGTGCGGTGGCGGCGGCGCTGGTGCTGACCGCACTGCCCGCTCTGGCTGCGCCCGCCGTGGATGTGGATGCCAAAAACCCGGTGGCCGACCACGCAAATATTCTCTCGGCGGATACCGAGGAATACATCTACGCTATTTCCAGCCAGCTGTCCGATGCCTGCGGTGCGCAGATCGGCGTTTACACGGTGGAGGAAGCACTGGGCAACACGACGATGGAAGGCTTTGCCTACAACGTCTTTACGGCCTGGGAGCTTGGCTCGGCTGACCAGGACAACGGTGTGTTACTGCTGCTGGCCCCTTATGAGGCGGACGGCGGGGACTACTATATCATGCGCGGCACCGGGTTGGAAAGCCGCCTGAGTGTCAGCACGCTGGGTTCGCTGCTGGATGAATATCTGGAACCCTACTGGGCAAAAGGAGATTATGACACAGGTACGCAGAAAACCGTGCGGGCGCTGGCCGATAGGCTGTGCAGCATCTATGGCGTGACGCTGAGCAGCGATACCGGCAGCACGACGTACCGGACAGGACCGAACATTATGAGCATGATTCTTGTGATTTTTGCCGTTATCCTGATTCTGTGGATCGTCTCGGTGCTGCTGCGCCCGCGCCGTCCACGCCCGCCGCGCGGCCCCGGATATGGCCCCGGCCCCGGCGGCAATGCGGCATTCTGGTACGGTGTGGGCCGTGCCTCCCGGCGTCCGCGCCGCCCGCCGCCCCCTCCCCCGCCGCCCCCTCCCCCGCCGCGCGGTGGTGGATTTGGAGGCCCCGGCCCGGGCGGCCCGCGTCCCGGCAGAGGACCTCGTCCCGGTGGCGGCCCCAGGCCCAGCAGCCGTCCTTCGGGTGGGTTCCACTCGGGCGGCGGTTTCAGCAGCGGCGGCGGTGTAGGCCGCAGTCGTCCCTCCGGTGGCTCGCGCCCCTCGGGCGGCGGGTTCCGTTCCGGCGGCGGTTCCACCCGCGGCGGCGGCGTGGGACGGCACCACTAATGTAAAAAGCTTTTCCCCGAGGGGCTGCGCCCGCAGGCGCGTGTCGGAGCGCAACCGCCGTAGGCGGCTCTTAGCGCGTAGACTGAAGGTGGCCTGCAGGGCCGGATGAGGGGTGGCTTCCCCGCGAACGAGGTGTAACGGCAAGGTTCGCCCTCATCAGTCGCCTTCGACGACAGCTTCCCCCTCGGGGGAAGCCTTTTTTGTAAATGAAGGAGGTTTCCTATGCCCAAATTTGCAGTCATCACCGGAGCAAGCTCCGGCATTGGGGCCGAGTTTGCGCGCCAGCTTTCGGCACGCGGGTATAACCTGCTGCTGGTGGCCCGCCGCGCGGACCGGCTGGAAAAACTGTCCGACCAGCTGACGACGGTCTGCGAGATCATGACCGCTGACCTCTCGAAGAAAAGCGAGTGTCTGCGGCTGGTCAAGGCGCTGGACGACCGCCGCGTGGATCTGTTCATCAACAACGCGGGCTTTGGCGACTGCGGACCGTTTTTGCAGACCGATTTAGACAAAGACCTGGATATGCTGGCGGTCAACATCCGCGCGGTACACATCCTGACGAAAAAAATCGGCCAGAAGCTTTACAAGCAGGGCTTCGGTGCGCTGCTGAACGTCGGCTCCTGCGCGGGGCTGATGCCTGCCGGGCCGTATATGGCGACCTACTACGCCACGAAATCCTACGTTGTCAGCCTGACCAGCGCCTTAGCCCAGGAGTTGCGCGAGGCCCACAGCCCGGTGTACGCGGGCTGCCTCTGCCCCGGGCCGGTGGATACCGAGTTCAACGCCGTGGCCAACGTGGAGTTTGCGCTGCGGGGCATCACGCCGGAATACTGCGTGCGCTGTGCGCTGGACGGCATAGCCCGCCGCAAGACGGTCATTGTGCCCAGCCCGCTGGTAGCCGCCGGCATGACGCTGGGCCGCTTCCTGCCGCGACCGGTGTATATCAAGATCGCCGCCCACCAGCAGCGAAAAAAATTGTATAAGCGATAAAAAATCGCGGCTGCCCGGGAAAAGGACAGCCGCGATTTTTTTGGCGTAGGAACCGATGCTTGCATCAGCCCGCAAAGGCTTCCCCCCTCGGGGGAAGTCTTAGTTCAGTTTCTTCCCAAAGAACTCCAGCTCCGGTTTGATGATGCTCATCAGGTCGTCGAACTGGTCGGGGGTCAGGCTCTGGGCACCGTCGCTCTTGGCCTTGGCCGGGTCGTTGTGTGTCTCGATCATCAGACCATCCGCGCCGACGGCCACGGCGGCCTTTGCCAGATCGGGCACCATGAACGCGATACCCGCCGCATGGCTCGGGTCGATGACGACGGGTAGATGGGTCATCTTTTTCAGCATAGGTACGGCGGAAATGTCCAGCGTATTGCGCATACTCGTCTCAAAGGTGCGGATGCCGCGCTCACACAAAACAACATTGGGGTTGCCCTCGGCCATGATGTACTCGGCGCTCATGACCAGCTCTTCCAGCGTCGAGGATAGGCCGCGCTTCAGGAGCACCGGTACGTTCAGCTTGCCGACGGCTTTGAGCAGCTCAAAGTTCTGCATATTGCGTGCGCCGATCTGGATCATGTCCACCTTGGCGTCCAGGAACAACGGAATATGCTCGTTGTTCATGAGTTCGGTCACGATGGGCTGGCCGGTGACCTTACGGGCTTCCTGCAAAAGTTCCAGACCCTCGGCGCGCAGACCCTGGAAGCTGTACGGGCTGGTGCGGGGTTTGAACGCACCACCGCGCAAAATGCTGGCCCCGGCGGCCTGCACGCGCTGGGCCACATAGGTGATCTGCTCTTTGCTCTCGACGCTGCAGGGACCGCTCATCACGGCAAAGTAGCCGCCGCCCATTTTGTGCCCGCCCACATCGACAATCGTGTCGTCCGGATGGAACTTGCGGTTGGCCTTTTTGTACGGCTCAGACACGCGGCGGCAGGTCTCGACGACCGGGTTTGCCAGCACCCAGCTTTCAGCAAGGGCCTTGGTGTCACCAATCAGGCCCAGGATGTGGGTGTCGCTGCCGACGGAGTCGTTGATTTCATAGCCCATGCCGTTCAGTTCTTTGCAGAAGGCTTCGACTTTTTCGGCGGGTGCGTGCTGTTTCAATACGATGATCATGGTGGGTTCTCCTGTCTTTTCTATCTAATACACGATGGATTTATTTCAATGACGGTATTCTAACACTTTAAAGCACTAAAGTCAAGCCCCCCTTGCGAAATTTGTTTAGGGGTTATATAATAGGAACGCAAAGGCTTCCCCCTTGGGGGAAGCTGTCCGCGAAGCGGACTGATGAGGGGCGGCCTTGCCATTATTGCCCAACAGAGGGCTGCCAGGAACACGCGCTCTTCATCCGGCCCTGCGGGCCACCTTCCCCCAAGGGGGAAGGCAAAGAGAAGATAAAGAGGTTGCAAATATGCCAAAAGAAGCAAAAACCAATGCAATGCGGATGTTGGAACGGGCGAAGGTCGCCTACTCCGCACATGAATACCCCCATGAGGAAGGCCAGGCCGTGGACGGCGCGAACGTGGCGCGGCTGACCGGGCAGGACCCGGCCAGGGTGTTCAAAACGCTGGTCACCCAAGGTGCGGACCGCAATTATTACGTCTTTGTCGTGCCGGTGCTGGCCGAGTTGGACCTGAAAAAGGCTGCCAAGGCCGCAGGCGTCAAGAGCGTGGCGATGATCCACGTCGCCGACATCAACAAAGTCACCGGCTACATCCGGGGCGGCTGCAGCCCGGTGGGCATGAAAAAGCAGTTCGTCACCGTGTTTGACGAGAGCTGCCTTGCCCAGGACACGATGCTTGTTTCCGGCGGGCGCATCGGCACGCAAATTGAGTGCTCCCCCGCCGACCTTATCAAGGTCACGCGGGGCAAAACGGCGGCCATCACCCAGGAGCACGACGAATGATGCGGCTGGACAAGTACTTGGCCGAGCGTACCGGCATGACCCGTAGTGAGAGCCGCAAGGCCGTGACGAAAGGCCGTGTGATGATTGACGGCGCAGTCTGCCGCAAGGCGGACACCCAGCTGGACGAGCACACCGCAGCCGTGGCGCTGGACGACGTACCGCTGGCAGGTGCGTACCGGAAATACGTCTACATCATGCTCAATAAGCCCGAGGGCGTCGTCAGCGCCAGCCGCGACAAGAAGGATACGACGGTGGTCGATTTGGTGGCGGCGGACTTCCCCCGGCGGGAGTTGTTCCCGGCCGGGCGGCTGGACAAGACGAGCACCGGCTTTGTGCTGTTGACCGACGACGGCGCACTGGCGCACGATATCCTCTCCCCTGCCCACCATGTGAAGAAACAGTACGTTGTAACGCTGGATACCCCGCTGACCGACGCTATGCGGCACGGCTTTGCCGAGGGTGTGACGCTGGCCGACGGCGAGACGATGGCCCCGGCAGGCGTGGAACCGCTGACCGACGACGGCCTGACCGTGCGTGTGACGCTGCGGCAGGGCGTGTACCACCAGATAAAAAGAATGTTCGGCGTGTATGACGCGGGCGTGAACGCCCTGCACCGCGAGAGCATCGGCGGCGTGGCGCTGGATGCTGCACTGGCCCCCGGCCAATGGCGGGAGCTGACGGAGGAAGAAGAGGAAAAATTGCGGCAGAAGGTGTGATTTCTGCCGCACGGCAGGGCCGGACAGGTCCGGCCCCTACAACTCTATAAAAATAAATTCGGCCACTCATTTTTGAGTGGCCGTTTTTTATTCATGCACATACACCGTTTCACTGGGGGTCAGCGTCACGGTAAAATCCATATCGCTGTAGTTGGAGAGCGTGACCTCGGTGTCCTCGGTCAGGGTGATGTGGCGGAGCGTATCGACATAGTCGGGGTCGCCGTAGAGCCATGCGCTGCAGTACATCGTGCGGGTATTTTCCATCGGCAGGTCAAAGGCAAAGTAGCCGGTGCCCGCCGTGCAGGTCACATCGTAGACTCCCGGCTCAAGGTCCTCGCCTACCAGAAGATACAGGCTCTCATCGCTGTCGCTGAGGGTGTACGCCGCATCGCTGACCAGCGGATTGGGTGCGGTCTCGGTGGGCAGCGCATCGACCTGGGCGTTGCTGCTGTGGAAGTACAGCGTGCCATTGCCGCTCAGAAACAGCACGGTGCCTGTCGGCAGCGGAACATCGTCCCGCTCACTGTCGATGGCATCATAGTCGTTGGAGGACAGATCCTCGTAGATTTCAACACCGTGCTCATCGCTGACGATGTGCAGGTCAATGGATGTATTGCTCTCGGCACACTGGATGGTGTAGGTGCCCTCGGGCAGATCCTGCCCTACGGTGTACAGGCCCGCCGTCAGGTCGCCGTCCCAGTCCGCACCCGCGGCGGGCACAGTGCCGCGCAGGTCGTCGTAGGCATTGCTGTCGGCCTCTATGGCCTGTTCTTCGGAGAATTCGGGAACGGGCTCGGAAACCGAGGAACCGATTTCACGCTGCAGCAGGACCTGCAGCATGGGCAAAATCAAAAACAGCGCCACAACGATGATAATCCACGCGGCATTGGCACTGCGTCTGCGTCTGGAGGGTGCCTCGATGTGGTGCTCCACCCGGGCCGTGCGCACCGCGGGGCGCGGTGCTGTGTGGCGGTCGCTGCCGCTCTCGTGTACATGGGCGGTGCGCTCTTCCTCGTCGTAGCCGTCCACCTTGGGGCGGCTGCCGGTGGGCCGCACGCGGTGCAACACATCCTCGCCGTTGACGCGGTGGTAGTGGGCGCTTTCGCCCCGCAGGGTGTAGGTATGTTCGGGCGGGATGGGCATGCCGCATTCCTCACATCGGCCATTGACGACCCGCCCGCCGCACAGGCTGCATTTTTGCATGGTATCGCCTCCTCTTTCCACCATTATACAGGAAGCGACAGGAAAATAACAGGGGGTGGGGAAAATAAATGAAAAAGGCTTCCCCCTTGGGGGAAGCTGTCCGCGAAGCGGGCTGATGAGGGGCAACGCGGCAAATATCGCCTATTTATATCTGCCGCACACGCGCCCCCATCTGGCCCTGCGGGGCCGCCTTCAGTCTACGCGCTAAGAGCCGCCTACGGCGGTTGCGCTCCGACACGCGCCTGCGGGCGCAGCCCCTCGGGGGAAGGCTTAGGAGTTCTTTGCCCGACGCGCGGCTGTCTTTTTGTGCAGCTGTTCCGACAGTACCACCATCAGCAACAGCATGACGAGCAGCGCCCAGGGGTAGAGCTGCATCGTGATATTCTGCGCCAGGACGCCGAAAAGCGGCGATAACAGCGTCGTGCCGGTGTAGGCGGCGGCCATCTGGATGCCGGTCATTGCCATGCTCAGACTCTTGCCAAAGTTAGCGGGCGTCTCGTGGATGATGCAGGGATAGATCGGCGCACAGCCCAGCCCGATCGTGACAAGCCCGGCCCGCAGGCAGGTGTTCCCGGCGGGCAGAAACACCAGCGCAATGCCGACGGCGATCAGCACTTGCCCTATGCGTATCATCTGGTGATCGTTGAATTTCATCGTCAAAAAGCCGCTCAAAAACCGGCCTACCGTGATGCCTAAGTAAAACAGGCTGGCCCAGCTGGCGGCGGTGGCGGCATCCAAGCCGCGTACCAATGTGCAATAACTGGCCGCCCACATTCCGGTAACGGTCTCGACGCCCGAATACAGCGCAAAGCAGCACATCACTTCCGGCACGCCGGGCACTTTCATCAGCTGCGGCAGGGTGCGATGCTCGGGGGTGAAGTCCTCCCCTGCCCCGGCGTCGGTGGGGGTCTGCCACAGCGGCAGGCTGAACATCAGCACAGCCGTCAAGACGATTTGCAGAATCGAGATGATGCGGTAGCCGTTCTGCCAGGTGCTGCCCGCCAGTGCCCAGCCCATGATGACCGGGCCGCCCGCCGCGCCGATGCCCCACATACAGTGCAGCCAGCTCATGTGGCGGCTCTCGTAGTGCAAGGCCACATAGTTGTTCAGTGCAGCGTCTACGCTGCCGGCGCCGAGGCCGTAAGGGATGGCCCACAAACACAGCTGCCAGAACTGTGTGCAGGTTGAAAAGCCGAACAGTGCCACGGCGGTGGTGGCCACGCTCAGCGCCGTGACCCGCCCAGTGCCGAGGCGGGTGTTGAGCCGCTCGCTGGCAAGGCTGGACACGATGGTTCCGGCGGAGATAATCATTGATACGCCGCCCGCCCAGGCGACGCCCGCGCCCAGCTGCGGGTACATGCTGGGCCACGCCGCACCCAACAGCGCGTCCGGCAGGCCCAGACTAATGAAGGCCAGATAGATGATGGGCAGAAGCAGAGAAACCATAACAAATACCTCTTGACTTTTTGTGATTGCGATACTATGATTATATCATCAAACGGCAGGAAATAAAGGCACTATTCCCGTGAAATTCTGGTATAATTTCGCCAAAAATGGAGATGAACAGAAGATGGCACTGTCTGTATGCAGAACGGTCATAGACGATTTTGCCCGGGAACTGCTGAAACACGGCACGGCAGCGTTCCCCATCGCCTGCTACCATGACGATTTGCAGACCGAGCCGGTCCCTTGGCATTGGCATGAGGAACTGGAAGTGCTGGTGGTCAGCGAGGGCACGATCCTGGCCACTGCCGCCGGGGAAAAATACCGCCTGGAAAAGGGCGAAGGGCTGTTTATCAACGCAGGCGTGCTGCACGGCGACTGGCCGCTGAACGCTGGGCCATGCCGCCTGCACAGCATGGTGTTCCACCCGCGGCTGGTGGGCGGCAGCCCGGACAGCGTTTTTTGGCAGAAATATTTGCAGCCGCTGCTGACCGACCCCAGCCGCCCCTGCGCCGTGCTGCGTCCCGGTGTGGAATGGCAGCGTGAGGCGATGAACCAGATGGAGCGGGCGTTCCGCGCGGTGGTCAACGAGCAGCCCGGGTACGAGTTCAAGGTCCGCGCGGCGCTGTCGGAAATGCTGTTCCAGCTGGTGGGCCACGCCCCGGCAGTGCAGGCGCTGCCGAAAAAAGCCCTGCGCAGCGCCGACCGCATCAAGACGATGCTGCAATTCATCCAGGAGCATTACGCCGAGGACGTGTCGGTGGAGCAGATCGCGGCCAGCGCGGCCATCAGCCCCAGCGAGTGCCTGCGGTGCTTCCATGACATGATCGGCACAACGCCGAACCAATACCTGAGGGACCAGCGCACCCAGCGTGCCGCTGAGCTTTTGTGCGGCACGGGGTTACAGGTGTCGGAAATCGCGGCGCAGTGCGGTTTCCAGGATGCCAGCTATTTTGCCCGCGCGTTTCGACAGGTCTACGGCTGCGGACCGACGGAGTACAGGAGAAAGGCAAGGAGAGCGGGAGCGGTGTAGCGGGGAAAGCCCCTCAGGCCGGTTTCGCGGCCGGAGGGGGCTTTGGCACATTGCCGCTGTTACCAATAAAAAATACCGCTGTCAATTCCCTGACAGCGGTATTTTTATAAACCGATATTAGCCGTTATTCACGCGGTTCTTGATTTCATCAACAACCTTGGCGAGGAAGGCATCCAGTTCCATCGTCGTGGTCTCGCCCTTGCGGTCGCGGACGCTGATGTTGTTGGCCTCGACTTCCTTCGCGCCCAGAACCAGCATATACGGTACGCGGTCAACCTGCTGGGCCTGGCGGATCTTGTAGCCAATCTTCTCGTTGGACTCATCCAGCACAACGCGGACACCGGCGGCCTGCAGCTTGGCGGCCACGTCCTTGGCGTAGTCCAGCGTCTTTTCACTGACCGGCAGCACCTTGACCTGCGTCGGGGCCAGCCAGGTCGGGAAACGGCCCTTCGTCTCCTCGATCAGGTAGGCCATGAAACGGTCAAGAGAGCCGAGGATGGCACGGTGCAGCACGACGGGGGTCTTTTCGCTGCCGTCCTTGTCCACATAGGTCAGGTGGAACTTGGCGGGCAGACAGAAGTCCAGCTGGCAGGTGGACAGCGTGTACTCGGCACCGACGGCGGGCTTGACGTTGACGTCCAGCTTCGGGCCATAGAACGCGGCCTCGCCGATCTCCTCGGTGAAGTGGATGCCCAGCTCGGTCAGGACCTCGCGCAGGGCGTTCTCGGCATGGTTCCACATAGCGTCGTCGTCATGGTATTTCTTCTTGTCAGCGGGGTCGCGCAGGGACAGCACACAGCGGTAGTCGGTGATGTTGAAGTCCTTGTAAACGTCAAAAATCAGCGCGCAGACATCGGCAACTTCGCTCTTGATCTGCTCGGGCGTGCAGAACAGGTGGGCGTCGTTCTGGCAGAAGTGGCGGCCGCGCTCGATGCCCTTCAGCGTGCCAGAGGACTCATAGCGGAAGTCGTGGGCAATCTCGCCGATGCGGATAGGCAGCTGGCGGTAGCTGTGGGGCTGGTTGGCGTAAATCATCATGTGATGGGGGCAGTTCATGGGGCGCAGCACGTAGCTCTCGCCCTCCATCTCCATGGCGGGGAACATATTCTCGCGGTAGTGATCCCAGTGACCGGAGGTCTTGTACAGGTTCACCGTGCCGATGCAGGGGGTCATGACGTGCAGGTAGCCGCGCTCGCGCTCCTTGCCCTTGATATAATCTTCCAACTGCTGCCAGACGGTGTAACCGTTGGGCAGGAACATCGGCAGGCCGCGGCCGACGAGGTCGTCGGTCATGAACAGGCGCATTTCCTTGCCGATCTTGCGGTGGTCGCGCTCACGGGCCTCCTGCTGCTGCTTCTCCCAGGCATCCAGCTCCTCCTGATTGCGGAAGGCCACGCCGTTGATGCGGGTCAGCATCTTGTTCTCTTTGTCGTTCTTCCAGTACGCGCCGGACTGCTGGGTGATTTTAAACGCCTTCAGCGCCTTGGTGTAGGTCAGGTGGGGTCCGATGCACATATCAACGTACTCGCCCTGCTGGTAGAAGCTGAACTCGGTCTCGTCGGCCAAATCGGCCATATGCTCGATCTTGTAGTGCTCCTGGCGCTCCTCCATCAGCTTGACAGCCTCGTCGCGGGGCAGGATGAACGGCTTGATGGGAAGATTCTCTTTGCAGATCTTCTTCATCTCTTTTTCGATGGCGGCCAGGTCCTCGTCGGTTAGCTTAGTGTCGCCGAGGTCGACGTCATAGTAGAAGCCATTCTCGGTGGCGGGGCCGAAGGCGAAGTCCGCCTGCGGGTAGAGGCGCTTGATGGCCTGCGCCATGATGTGCGCAGCCGTGTGGCGCAGAACGTGCAGTTCCTCTTCCTGCGGGCACTCAGCAACGGTGCCGTCCTTGTAGATGATCTTCATAATTGTACGCTCCTTTTGTAAATGCACAAAAATGCAATAAAAAATGCTCCATCCCTTACCTACAAAAGGGATGAAGCATATACGCTCCACGGTTCCACCCAAATTGCGCCCCCCCTAAAAGGAAAGCACCGCTCGTGTCGGCTGTAACGGGCCGTACCCGGCGGGGGTTCGCCCCCGCGCTCGGCAGTGGTAAGGCTGCGGGCCGCTGCAAGACCGCTTGCACCACGCAACGTTTGCTGCGGCGGTCGTCTCTGATACAGGACCCTGCATCCCGGTTGTCTGCCTCATGGCTTTGTACAGGATGAAGTTAAGTTATTTATAGCACAAGTACGTTTTGAAGTCAAGAGGAAATTTTTGAGATGCTTCGTTTGCTTCGATTGTAGGGGGCCGCACATGTGCGGCCCGCAGCATAAATATAAGCAGGCGTCTGCCGTAAAGCCGCGGGCCGGGCGTGCCCGGCCCCTACATACATACCTCCGCCAGTTTGCACAAAAAACTTTCCACTCCCCTGCCCTGCCCATGTAAAACGCCGAACTTGCAAAATATACATTGACTTTACATATTTATGCAACTATACTGGGTATACAGTCAAGTGAGGGCTTGGCTGTGTACCTATTTTTACAAATACAGAAATAGAGGGAATTCACATGAAAAAGCTCACTGCTCTGATGCTCAGCTCCGCTATGATGCTGAGCTTGGCCGCCTGCGGCGGTTCCGCTTCTACCGATACTGCCTCCTCCGAGGCTGCACCTTCTGAGGCCGCTTCCACCGAGGAAGCTGCTTCCTCCGAGTCTGAGGCGGCTGCCTCCGACGCTGCCGAACTGACCACCGTCACCGCCGGCAAGCTGACGATGTCCACCAACGCCGCCTTCCCCCCGTATGAGATGACCACCGACAGCGGTGACTTTGAGGGCATCGATGTTGAGGTCGCCGGTGCTATTGCTGAGAAGCTCGGCCTGGAGCTGCAGGTTGACGACATGGACTTTGACGCCGCTCTGCTGGCTGCCCAGAACGGCAAGAGCGACATCGTCATGGCCGGTGTCACCGTCACCGACGAGCGCCAGAAGGTCATGGATTTCTCCGACACCTACGCCGAGGGCATCCAGTCCATCATCGTGCCCGAGGATTCCGACATTGCCTCTGCTGACGATCTGACAGGCAAGGCCATCGGCACCCAGCGCGGCACCACCGGTTACATCTACTGCACCGACGACTTCGGTGAGGACAACGTCATCGCCTACGACGACGGTCTGACCGCTGTGCAGGCCCTGAACAACGGTCAGGTCGACGCCGTCGTTATCGACAACGCCCCGGCTAAGTCCTTCGTGGAGGCTAACCCCGGCCTGAAGATCCTGGACACCGCTTACGCCCAGGAAGACTATGCCATCGGCGTTGCCAAGGGCAACACCGCTCTGCTGGACGCCATCAACGGCGCCCTGGAAGAGCTGCAGGCTAACGGCACCCTGCAGGCCATCGTGGACAAGTACATCACCGCTGAATAAGCGCTTTTGTATCGCACAGAAAGGCACGCCGGGCCCCGGCGCGCTTTTCTTTTATTTAGTGTGATTTTTCCCGGGAATATGGTATAATACAAATATCGCGCTGTAGGGGCCGCATATATGCGGCCCGCAACCTTCCCGCAGGCAAGAGTTTGCCGGAAAGCCGCGGGCCGGGCATGCCCGGCCCCTACAGGTGTGCTGAATTCAAACAGAAAGAAAGGTTGTGTTGCGGATGGAAGCACAGTTTGAAGCGCTCTCTGAGCTGGCAAAAAGCGGCGAGAAGCTGAACTTCGGGCAGGACTTCTTCGTAAAATTCTACCAGGCATTTCTCTACTCTGACCGCTGGCAGCAGTATATCAAGGGCGTGGGCACCACCCTGCTGGTCACGGCCATTGCGCTGGTGCTGGGCGTGTTGCTGGGGGCCATCGTGGCTATGATCCGCGTGGGCCACGCCCAGCAGAAACCCCACCACCGCAACCCCATCCTTGGCGTGCTGAACGCTGTGTGCAAGGTGTATGTCACGGTCATCCGCGGCACGCCTATGATGGTGCAGCTGCTCATCATGAGCATGGTCATCTTCGCCAGCAGCCGCAACTTTACGATGGTCGGTGCGCTGGCGCTGGGTATCAACTCCGGCGCGTATGTCTCCGAAATCATCCGCGGCGGCCTGATGGCCGTTGACCCCGGCCAGATGGAAGCCGGCCGCAGCCTGGGTCTTAACTACATGACCACGATGTTTGAGATCATCATTCCCCAGGCCATCCGCTCCATCCTGCCGTCCCTGGGCAACGAGTTCATCATGCTGCTGAAGGACTCCTCCCTGATTACCGTCATCGGCGGCAAAGAGCTGTTGTACGCGGCCCAGGGCATCATGAACCGCACCTACGAGGCTATGTTCCCACTGCTGGGCGTTGCGGCTGTGTACCTGGTGCTGGTCATGCTGTTCAGCGCATTGCTGGCAAAATTTGAGAGGAGGCTGGCGCAAAGTGATCGACGTTAAAGGACTGAAAAAGAACTACGGCGGCCTGCAAGTCTTGAAAGGCGTAGATTTGACCATCAACAAGGGTGACTGCGTTGTATTGGTCGGCCCCTCCGGCTGCGGCAAATCCACGTTCCTGCGCTGTTTGAACCGGCTGGAAGAGCCGGATGGCGGCCACATCATCTTCAACGGCAAGGAAGTCACCGATCACGACATTGACCATGTGCGCCAGAAGATGGGCATGGTGTTCCAGCATTTCAACCTCTTCCCCCACCTGACGGTGAAGAAGAACATCACGCTGGCCCCGGTGCGTCTGGGCCTGATGAAGCAGCCCGAGGCCGACGCCAAGGCCATGGAGCTGCTGGAGCGCATCGGTCTGGCCGACAAGGCGGACACCTACCCCAACATGCTGTCCGGCGGCCAGAAACAGCGCATCGCCATCGTGCGTGCGCTGGCCATGAACCCCGACGTGCTGCTGTTTGACGAGCCGACCTCCGCCCTTGACCCCGAGATGGTCGGCGAGGTGCTGGAGCTGATGAAGGAGCTGGCCCGCGGCGGCATGACGATGGTCTGCGTCACCCACGAAATGGGCTTTGCCCGCGAGGTGGCGAACCGAATTATCTTTATCGATGAGGGCGTCGTCAAGGTCGACAAACCCCCGAAGGAGTTCTTCGCCAACCCCGAAAACGAGCGCTTGAAAGCATTCTTGTCGAAGGTGCTGTAATTGCATAGAAAAAGCGGTCTGCCGATAGATTTTCGGCAGGCCGCTTTTCGCTTTTATTATGTTGAGTTGTAGGGGCCGCACCTATGCGGCCCGCCGCCTTCCGGAAAACGCCCATTTGCCTTTCACGACCGGGCCGGGTATGCCCGGCCCCTACCATTATTATAAACGTTTTGGCAAGTTGATTCTTTGCGCATAATGTGGTAAAATAGCACTATTACTATGGATAATTGTGCGACTACGACTTTACACATAAGGAACAGGTATTTTTATGGCTGAAAATCTGCAAACCACCCGCCCGGCCGAGGAGGGCTGGACCACCGTTATACGGCCCAAAACAGGCTGGTTCGATATTGATTTGAACGAGCTGTGGCGCTACCGCGACCTCATCACGATGTTTGTCAAGCGCAACTTTACCGTGCTGTACAAACAGACGATTCTAGGCCCGGCGTGGATCATTCTGAATCCGCTTATCACCACTATCATCTTCAACGTTGTGTTCGGCGGCATGGCCAATATGCCCACCGACGGCGTACCCGGCTTTTTGTTCTACATGGCGGGCAACACGGTCTGGACGTTTTTCGCCAACTGCGTCAACAACACGGCCAATACGTTTGTAACAAACTCGCAGGTGTTCGGCAAGGTCTACTTCCCCCGCCTGACCATGCCCATCAGCCAGGTGCTGACAAGCCTTATCAACTTTGGCATCCAGGCGGCTATGTACCTTATTTTCTGGGGCTATTTCTTCGCCACGGGCAGCGGCATCACCTTTACGCTGTGGGCGCTGGCGATTCCCTTCGTCATGCTGGAAGTCATGCTGCTGGGCCTCGGCGTCGGCATCATCGTTTCCTCTTTAACGACGAAATATCGCGATTTGGCCATCGCCGTGGGCTTCGGCGTGCAGCTTTGGATGTACGCTTCCCCGGTCGTCTACCCGCTGTCGATGCTGGACAATTCCCCGCGTCTGAAAGTGCTGGTCCAGCTAAACCCCATGACGTCGCCCATCGAGATTTTCCGCATGGCGACCTTAGGCACCGGCACGGTCACGGTGTTTGGCATCGTGTACAGTCTGATTTTTACCGCTGCGGCGCTGGTTTTGGGCGTTGTGCTGTTCAGCCGCATTGAAAAAACGTTTATGGATACGGTGTAAGAAAGGGGCGCTTGAATTATGTCTGCAACAGAAAAACGCCCTGTCATCGAAGTTTCGGGGCTGAAAAAACAGTACAAGCTCGGCCAGATCGGCGGCGGCACGCTGACACATGACCTGCAAAGCTGGTGGGCCCGCGTGCGCGGGAAGGAGGACCCGAACACCGTCATCGGCACCGACCAGCGGCTGTTTGGGCAAACCTTTATGGCACTGAACGGCGTTGACCTGACCGTCTACCAGGGCGAGGCGCTGGGCATCATCGGCCGAAACGGCGCGGGCAAATCTACGCTGTTAAAGCTGCTCTCCCGCATCACGGCTCCCACCGAGGGCGAAATCAAGATCCGCGGCCGCGTGGCGTCGATGCTGGAAGTCGGCACCGGCTTCAATAACGAAATGACAGGCCGTGAGAACATCTATATGAACGGCGCAATTCTCGGCATGACCCGCGCCGAAATCGATGCAAAACTGCCGCAGATCATCGAATTTTCCGAGTGCGGCGATTTTATTGACACCCCCGTCAAGCGCTACTCCAGCGGTATGTTCGTGAAACTTGCCTTTGCCGTGGCCGCGCATCTCGACAGTGAAATTATGGTCATGGATGAGGTGCTGGCCGTCGGCGACATGAAATTCCAGCAGAAATGCTTAGGAAAAATGAGCGACGTTGCCAACCAGGACGGCCGCACGGTGCTGTATGTCAGCCATAATATGTCAACGATCCGTCAGCTTTGCACCCGCTGCGTCGTGCTGGACAAGGGCAAGGTCATCTTTGACGGTGACGTCGAGCAGGCTATCGCGGTCTACATGGACACCACCGACGTCAACGTCGTCCACTACGATTTGGCCGATGTGGCCCGCATGACCGGCAGCGCCGGTAAGCGGTTCCGGCTGGAAACGCTGGACTTCGTCGGGAAAGAATCGAGCGTCTTTGCCGACACCGAGAAGATGCGCGTGAAAATCACCTGGCGCGTGTCGGAGCCGTTTGCGGGCATCCACATGAAGATGAACCTCCACGCGCGGGATTCGACGCCGGTGGGCATCACCCACCCGGTGGACCTCGGCCCTGCCGAGCCGGGCAAGGTCTACACCTCGGTGTTTGAGTTTGACCCGAGCCTGCTGGGCGAGGGACAGTATTTCTTCTACCTGGATATTTTTGACGGCGCACTGGCTCACGCGGTCTGTCTGGACAAGCCTGTGACCGAGTTCGCCTTTGAAGTGACCAACAGCGACCTGACGATGCCGGAATGGGCGTCCGGCTGGGGGCGTATCCACTTCCCGCCGGTCAAGCTGGTGCAGGAGTAAGCCATGAAACCGAATTTGTACATCTGCCACACGGCCTATCAGGTTTTGGTAGACCTGCTGCGGGCCGGGCGCTGCGCCTGTGAAAATGGACCCCACACGATGGTGCTTTCCGCGTCCGTGCCCGACACCGCCGCGCTGGCGGCCCGGCTGGACGCGGCCGGCGTTGTTAAGACAGTCATTGTGGACGAGACAAAGTGGCCCGGCACAGTGACAGGCCCCTTTGCCCACCAGCGTGCGGCGCGGGCGTTTGAGAAGCTGTGCGGCTGGAAATTTGACCGCACATCGTATGAAAATGTGTATATCCACAACGATTGGAGCGTGCTGGGCCGCTATATGCAGGACTGCCGCGCCGGGTATATCTTGTGTGAAGACACGTTCGGCAGCACCCTTGGCCCCGACCAGCATCTTGTGACCGACCAGCGCGCGGCGGCCGATTTTGCCGCGAAACAGCGAGGAAAAGGCTACCTCTACTGGGGCGACAGCCCATGGTGCGTGCGCATCGAGAGCGAGGACGCCGCGAGGTGTACGCTGTTCCCCGCTGCGCGCATGGTGACGGACAGCAAGGCCATACTGTTGGAGAGCCTGACCGATGCCGAAAAAGCGCTGGTGCGCCGCATATTTTTGACCCAGCCCCTGCCCGAAAAGGCCGACGGCGCAACGCTTTTGCTGCCCCGCAGCTTTGTGGCGGACGGACTGATGACCCAAGGACAGCAGGACGCGATGTTCAAGGCGGTGGCGGAAAAATATGCCGTTGGGCCGCTGTTTATCAAGACCCACCCCCGGGACATGACGGACTATAAAGCCCTGTTCCCTGACGCTACCGTGTTGGAGCGCACGATGCCCAGCGAGGTGCTGAACTTCTGTCTACCCTTCCATTTTGCCCGCGCCGTGACCGTGCAGAGCTTTGTTTTGCGCGGGTTCACCGCGGCCGAAGAAAAAATCCTGCTGACGCTGGACGAGGCGAAAAAATTAGTATGACGGTAGGGGCGGGATATGTCCCGTCCGCGACCTAACCATAAACGGACGTTCGCCGCAAGGCTGCGGGGCGGGCATGCCCGCCCCCTACAAGGCGGTGAACCTTTTATAAGCGAGGTACAACCATGAAAACAATCGCCGTTATCCCCGCGCGTTACGCCAGTACCCGGATGCCGGGCAAGCCGCTGGCGGATGTGCTGGGCAAACCGATGATCTACTGGGTCTACCAGGCCGCCAAGGCCTGCCCGAAGCTGGACGATGTGCTTATTGCCACCGACGACGAGCGCATTGCCGACGCCTGCAAAGCCTACGATATGCGCTACTTGATGACCAGCCCTGACCACGATACCCCCACCGGGCGCATCTGGGAGGTCAGCACCGTGGAGGATGCAGACCTCTACTTGCAGCTGATGGGCGACGAACCGCTGGTCAACCCGGCCGCGTTTGACCTGATCCTGCCCAGCACCCTGCCCGAGGATCCTTATTATGTCGCCGTACTGACCAATATTATGGAACACCCGGCGGATGTCATCGATTTCTCCAATCAAAAGGTCGTGACGAACGCCGCGCGGGAGATTCTGCTGATTTCCCGCAGCCCCATCCCCTACCCCAAAGGCACGCTGGATTTTGAGTACGAGAAAGTCACCGGCATTCAGCTGTACAGCAAGCAAGCGCTGAAATTCTACCACGAGACGCCGAAATCCATCCTGGAAAAGGCCGAGGAAAACGACATGATGCGCTTTATCGAGAACGGCCACAAGGTACACGCCATCGTCAGCCCTTACAAGACGGTCAGTGTGGATACGCCTAAAGATTTGGCGCTGGTAAATGAAATTTTGAAGGAGAAGCAGCATGGCTGATATCAAACTGCTGGACTGCACCCTGCGCGACGGCGGCTATGTCAACAGCTGGCAGTGGGGCTTCGGCTCTGCGAGGCGCATCATCCAGACGCTGACCCGCGCGGGCGTGGACGTCGTCGAGGTGGGCTTTCTGCGCAATGTGGACGGCTACGACCCCGACGTGACGGTCTGCAACACCATCGAGGAGCTGAACCGCCTGCTGCCCGACGAGAGCCAGCGTGGCCACACGATGTATTCCGGCATGGCGATGCGCTCGAACTACGATATCTCGAAGCTGTCTCCCTACGACGGCCACGGCATCGAAATTATCCGCATCACCGCCCATGACTACGACATTAAAGACGGCATGGACTTTGCCCGCCGCATCAAAGAACTGGGCTATAAAGTCTCCATCAACCCCATCAACATCATGGGGTACAGCGACAAAGACCTGCTCTGGATCTTTGAGCAGGTCAACGAGATCCACCCCTGGCAGTTCTCCATCGTGGATACCTTCGGCAGTATGCGCCGCCGTGACCTGGAGCGCATTGTCAGCATGGCCGACCACAACCTGGCCCCGGATATCCGGCTGGCGCTGCACCTGCATGAGAATATGGCCCTGAGCTTCTGTCTGGCACAGGAGTTTTTGGACAAGCATCTGCGCCGCGACCTGGCCGTGGACGGCAGCCTGATGGGTATGGGGCGCATCCCCGGCAACCTGCCCATTGAGCTGATCGCCGACTATATGAACGAGTATTTCGACGGCCACTACAACATTGATGACTTGATGGACGCCATCCAGGACCACATTGCGCCCATCAAGGGCGAGTGCGCCTGGGGCTACACCCCGGCCTACTTCCTGTCGGCCAAGTTCAATCTGCATCGTAACTACGCCGAACATTATCTTGGCAAGGGCGACTTGACGAACCGCGACATCAACCACATCCTGGCGGCCATCGCGCCGGACAAAAAGACTGTGTTTGACGCCGCCTACGCTGATACGCTCTACACCGAGTATAAGAACCGCCGCACCGACGACACTGCCGCACTGGCTGCCTTGCAGACCGCCTTTGCGGGGAAAACCGTGCGGGTGCTGGCCCCCGGCGCAAGCCTTGCCACCGAGGCAGGCCGTGCGGCCGTGGCGGCGGCACAGGCTGACGTGACCGTCTCGGCCAACTTTGTGCCGGAGTTTGTCAAGCCGGACTATGCGTTCTTCACCAACGCCAAGCGCTTTGATGAGGACGCCGCCTACCCCTGCCCGCTGATTTTGACGAGCAACCTGCGCGCTGACAAGGGCGCGGCGGTCGTCAACTATGACCGCCTCTCCGCCACCGACGCCCAGGGCGGCAACAGCGTTTTGATGCTGCTGCGGCTGCTGCGGCTCTGCGGCGCGGCTAAGGTGCTGCTGGCCGGTGCCGACGGCTACAAGGCGGGCACGGCGGCCTACGCTGACGCCGGGCTGCACACCCACACCGGGCGCGGCGCGGCCTACAACGCCCAGATGGCGGGGGCCATCCGCGCGGCGGGCCTGCCGGTGGCGTTCATCACCCCCAGCGAGTACGAGAGGGCCTGACCATGATACGATTGTTGGTGCTGGATGTGGACGGCACAATGACCGACGGCGGTGTCTACTACGACGCCACCGGCAACGAGACGAAGAAGTTCGCCATCAAGGACGGTGCCGGGCTGGTGCTGGCCCGCACGGCGGGCATCCGGGTGATGATCTGCACCGGGCGCGAGTGTGAGGCTGTGCGCCGCCGTGCGGCGGATTTAAAAATCACCGACGTATACCAAAACGTAGGCAAAAAGGCGGCGTTCCTGCGCGGTTTTATGACCGAGAACCACTACGCGCGGGAAGAAGTCGCCTACTGCGGCGACGATTTGAATGACTTGGCGGCCATGGCGCTGTGCGGTTTTGTGGCCTGCCCGGCGGACGCCGCTGCAGAGGTGAAAGCCCGCGCCGATTACATCTGCCCCCAGCGCGGCGGCGAGGGTGCCGTGCGCGGTGCCGTGGAGAAGATTCTGCGCGGGGACGGACGATGGAAGGACGCCGTGAAAAAGGCGTTTGATGTTGAGCTATAATTGGGAGAACCCATGAAACAACAATGGAAAAACCATAAACCCCTGCTGGCCGCCCTGGCGACGCTGGCCGTGCTGCTGGCGGGCGTGGTGCTCATCTGGCTGGCGCAGGTGCGCCCCAACGTGGGCAAGGGCCGCAGCGAGATCATTACCGATTTTCTGCGTGCGGAGCTGATCCATGACGGTGAGACCGCCGAACAGGTGTTTACCTACGACAAGGATATTTTGACGATAGGCCTTGAATTTTACCTGCCGGGCGCACAGCCCAGCGGCGAGCTGGATGTTGTGCTCTATGACGCCGACACCGGTGAGGAGCTGGCCCGCTCGGTGGGAACGATGGACTATATCGTGCCTGACCAGTACACGACGCTGGGTCTGGACCCCGCCGTGACCGGGCAGGAGGGCCGCCGCTACCGGCTGACCGTGACGCCCCACTACACGACCGACGCGATTCTGGCCGTTGGCCACAGCGACGGCGTGGCGCTTTGGAAAGAGCAGATGTCGGTGGCTGACCGAGCCGTGGACGGCACGATGGCCATGCAGATCACCTACCAGCGCATCGGCGGCTACCTGACCCGGTTCTTCCTGGTCGTGGGCGGCTTTGCGGCGCTGCTGGCAGCATTTGCCGTGTGGGCAGTACTGAGCAAAAAACTGGCGCTGCACCGTCTGATATTTGTTCTGGTGCTGGGCCTTGGGCTGCTGTACAGCTTTGTGCTGCCGCCCTACGCCGCGCCGGACGAAAAATACCACATCAACCAGAGCTTCACCCTCGCCTGCCGCTGGGCCAACGATTTGTCCCGCGATGAATGGCGGATGGGCAAAGTGCCCACGACGACCTCCTTCCGCCGCGTAGGCGACGAGGACACTGATTTGCAGGACGAGAACACGACGGTCTTTACCTGGGAGGAGTTTACCTCCGAGCTGTTCACGACGACGGACCAGCCATTTGACAGCCACCAGGAGTACAACGAACTGCAGACCGACCAGAACCCGCTTTTGTACGTGGTCAGTGCGGCAGCGGTGTTCCTGGCGTATGTGCTGCACCTGGGGTTTGCCCCGGCGCTGTTTCTGGGGCGGCTGGCAAACCTGCTGCTGTTTGCGGCGCTGGCGGCGCTGGCCGTGAAGGTTGCGCCGTTTGGCAAGCGGGTGTTCACCGTGGCGGCGCTGCTGCCCATGACGCTGCACCTGGCGGCCAGCTTCAGCCGCGATGCCCCGCTGCTGGGGCTGTGCTTCGCCTTTACGGCGCTGCTGCTGGATGCGGCCTTCGGACCCGAAAAGCAGAAGGCTCTCTCCCCTGCCAGGCTGGCGCTGCTGCTGGGTTGTGGTGTGCTGCTGGCCCCCGGCAAGCTTGTTTACCTGCCGCTGGCCGCGCTGTTGCTGGTGGTGCCTGCAGCCCGGCTGGGCCGCCACGCCAAAGCAAAAAAGTGCGGCTACCTGGCCGTCTGCCTGGCGCTGGCCCTGCTGCTGAACACCGGCCTGCTGACCGACACGCTGCACAGCGGCGCGGGGGCGCAGACGGAGACGAGCGAGACAACAGAGACGACCGCCGAGGCAGCAAATATTGAAGACACCGACCGCACGCCAAAGGGCCGCCCGGAGGAACGCGACGCAGATTACGAAGTAGAAATCTGTACGGTAAACACAACGGAAAACTTCCTGCGTCGGTTGTACTATTTTATTGATAATACGCGGGATCCCGCCCAAAGCGAACTGGACTTCTGGGTGCAGGCTCTCAATGACGGTGATGTTACCCCTGCCGTGCTGGAGCAGAGCTTCTTCCTTTCGCCGGAGCATATCAATGAATACAATGATATCTCCGACTTTTATTGGAACGTGTGCAGCGCCCTACTGGGCACCAATGTCAGCTATGGCAACGAGGATGCCTTCTACCCCTACTTTGAACAGGGCGGCCCGGTGCTGGCCTATAAGCAGCTGCTGGGGCTGGACGGCACCCAGACTTACTTTGCAGAGCTGGGGCTGGAAGTCGGCTCAATGGATGACCGCATCCCGCTGGACCGCACCGAACTGGCAAAAGAGGTCGAGGTCGCTCGCGCGACCCGCAGTACCCAGAGCACGGCGGATGAGGCCGACAAGACTACCTACACGCCCGGGTACATCCTGCGGCATCCCGTGGCCACTGTCATGCTGTTTGTGCGCAGCGCCGTGGAAAACGGCGACCACTATATCCGCACGCTGGTGGGCGGCAGTTTAAGCTACTACACCGTGGATCTGGCCTGGGGCTGGGTTGTGGTGCTGTACCTGCTGCTGGCCTATGCGGCTCTGCCGGTGCAGGGCGCGGTGCTGGCCCCCTGTGGAAAAGCCCGCGGCTGGTGCTGCGCGGCGACAGTGGTCAGCTGCCTGCTGGCTGTGGCCGGCTGCCTGCTGTGGACACCCACCCATTACGAGACACTGTACGGTCTGCAGGGGCGGTATTTCCTGCCGGTTCTGCCGCTGCTGCTCCTGACCTGCCTGCCCCGCCGCCTGGCCGCCGTGCCCGACGAGGATACGGCGCAGTCCCACCTGACTCTGGCCCTGGCGCTGGTGCAGGCGGGCGTTGTGGTCAATATCATGCTGGCAGTGATTGCACGATAAAAAGGCTTACACTATGGTTATTTGCTTCTTCTCCACCCAATACCTCCCCACTCCCGGCGGGGTCGAGCGGTATACCTGGAATCTGGCGCGGCGGTGCGTCGCGGCGGGGCACCGGGCGCTTGTGGTCACGGCGTCGCTGCCGGGCCTGCCCGCGCGGGAGACCGACCCCGACGGCATCGAAATTTTCCGCCTGCCGTCGTACCCTGTCATGGGCGGGCGGTTCCCGGTGCTGCATCCCTTCGTTGACGCGGGTGACCTGTGGGCGCAGGACATCGACTTTGCGGTCATCCAGACCCGGATGTACCCCCAAAGCGTCTGGGCAGCCCGCCAGTGCAAGCGGCGGGGCATCCCGGCGCTGGTCATCGACCACTCTACCGGCTATATGATGCACGGCGGGCTGGCCGGGGCGCTGGGCAAAGCCTATGAGCACGCCGCCTGCGGCTGTATCCGCCGCTGTGGGTTCCCCTTCTACGGCGTTTCGGGGGATGTCTGCCGCTGGCTGCAGACCTTTGGCATCACGGCGGCGGGCCGTCTGCCCAACGCTGTTGACCCGGATGAGCTAGACGGTCTGGCCCGCGCTGAGAACGCCGTAGACTGGCGCACCAAGCTGAATGTGCCCGCGGGCGGCAAGCTCGTCGCCTTTGTCGGGCGGCTCATCCCCGAAAAAGGCGCACTGCGCCTTGCCAACGCCGTGCAGGCCATCCCTGGTTGTGTGCTGGCCGTGGCTGGCACCGGCCCGGAGGAACCGTCTCTCGCCGCGCTGGGCGGCTCCATCCACGTGCTGGGTGCGCTGCCGCATGAGCAAATCGTCCAGCTGCTGGCCCAGGCGGACGCCTACTGCCTGCCGACGAAATACGCCGAGGGCTTCCCTACCACCCTTTTGGAGGCTGCGGCCTGCCGCTGCCCCATCGTGACGACCCGCACGGCGGGCACCGGGGAGCTGTTGCCCGGGGGCGATTACGCAGTCTTTCTGGCTGACGCATCCACCCAAACCATCCGCGCCGGGCTGGATACCCTGATGGCGGATCCTGTTGCTGCGGCCGCCCGGGCCGAAAAAGCCCACGAAAACCTTTGCAGCCACTTTACATGGCAGGCTGTGTTTGCTACAATGATGGAAATTGTAAATGCAGCCAAAAGGAGCTAAGATGTCAAAACTACTCATCGTCATCCCCGCCCATAACGAGGAAGCCAACATCGTGCAGGTCGTGGAGGAACTGACCCGCGACTATCCCCAGTATGATTACGTGGTCGTCAACGATGGCAGCCGCGACAAAACGGCGGCCATCTGCCGCGCCCACGGCTATCGCCTCATCGATCTGCCGGTCAACCTGGGGCTGGCGGGCGCGTTCCAGACCGGGCTGCGCTTTGCCGCCGAAAATGACTACGACTGCGCCATGCAGATGGACGCCGACGGCCAGCATAAGCCGGAATATATCGAAGCTATGCTGAAAGAACTGGAAGCAGGCAGCGATATCGTCATTGGCAGCCGCTTTTTGACCGTGAAAAAGCCCAAGACGCTGCGGATGCTGGGCAGCTACATCATCAGCTGGTCCATCCGGCTGACGACGGGCCGCGCCATCTGCGACCCGACGAGCGGGATGCGGATGTTCAACCGCGCTATGGTCGAGGAATTTGCCCAGAACCTCAACTACGGCCCCGAACCGGACACCATCAGCTACCTGATCAAAAACGGCGCGACCGTCAAGGAAGTGCAGGTGGAAATGGGCGAACGCATGGCGGGCCAGAGCTACCTGACCTTCTGGCGCAGTGTGCAGTATATGGTCAAAATGTCCATCTCGATTTTGCTGATCCAGTGGTTCCGCAAGCGGGACACCGAGACCCCCTACCCCGAAAGGAGCCTGTGAAATGTTCGATCAAACGCTCATTCGCATCTGCCTGATCCTGGGCAGCTTCATCACGGCGGGGTATATCCTGCGGCGCGTGCGGCAGGCAAAAGTCCAGATCGAGGATACAATCTTCTGGCTGCTGTTCAGTGCGGCGCTGCTGATTCTGGCCATCTTCCCAGGCATTGCCTACTGGGCCGCCAACCTGCTGGGCTTCATGAGCCCCATCAACTTCGTCTACGTCGTCATCATCTTCTTGCTGCTGGCTAAGCAGTTTTTCATGTCCATCAAATTGAGCCAGCTGGACAGCAAGGTGCGCATCCTGACCGAGCAGGTCGCGCTGAACGAGGAAAAAGTGGAGCGGGACAAGCTGGACCTGTAAAGGCTTCCCCCAGGGGGAAAGGCATTTGCAATAAAAATTTGTATTCCGGCAAAATCTATGCTATAATATAGTATTGACTAAACAGAAAGAAGGTTTCAGATATGGCATATACCCCGAAACTGACCTATAAGGGCCGCCCGCTGGTGCGTTGCGGCAACGATATCTACTACGGCTCCATGAAAGATCCGTTCGTCGTTTACCTGCAGGTGCTCTCCACCAAGAAGGAAAACGGCGTCGACGTGGCCGATAAGGTGCACATCGTCCTGCTCTCCACCGATGAGTCGAAGCCCCTGCCCGAGCGCATTGCCCGCCAGGCCAACAAGGTGGGCCTGTACAACGCGCTCTCCTTCGGCGATATCATGCTGCAGGGCGCATTGCAGAAAAAGTAAGAAATGGCTGAATCAAAAAACTGCCTGTCTTCGCATTTAGGAGACAGGCAGTTTTTTAATAGATCGGCCAGCTGTATAGAAATTGCATTGTGTAGATAACGCTTACGATAACCTGCGTTACCAGTACACCCTTTGTGAGCCGTGGGCGGCCCTGCAAAAGCAGCGCCAAGGCAACGGGCAGGCAGAACAGCCCCACCGCGTACCGCGGGGCGCTGATCAGCCAGGTGGTACCCATCGTTACGGCAAAATAGGCAAGACCGAAGCCGAGCCAGTGCGCCGGAAGGCGGCGCACCGTGGTAGACAGCAGTGCCAAAATTGTCAACAGGCAGAGCACCGCAGCCAGGCATAGCGCAAGGGCGCTTTTGGGGCTGCTGTCCCACCACTGCGCCATGTAGTCCAGGTGGTAGCGCACAGTATTGGTGAACAGCCCCAGTTTCTGGTTCCAGTTGCCCCATTGGTATATCTGGTACTGGTTCCACCGCCCATATACGAGGTAGTTCAGCAGAAAATAAAGGCCAAGTCCGGCAGCCGGGGACAACATAGCAAGCAAGGACGGTATCGTGGGCCGCGTACCGCGCCGCCACCGCATAAAGAGATACAGCCCGGTCAGCCCCAAAAGCAGACCGCCGGGGGCACGGCACAGACCGGCGAGCACCCCCAGCAAGGCACAGCGCCACCATTGTTCACGTTCCAGCGTCAGCACATACCGCACCGTAAGCAGCAGGAACAAGCTCTCTGTCATGGGCACTGCAAAAAACACGGACGCCGGGCTGGCCAATAGAAGCGCCAACGACAATGCGGCTGTCTGCTCGCCCCAACGGCGGGCGATTACTGTGTAGAAGGATGCTGTGGCCGCTGCAAAGAGCGGCAACTGCACTGCAAAACCCAGCCAGAAGGCGTCGATACGGGTCACGAAGTGGAGAATGTGCAGCAGCGCAGGATACAGAGGGAAAAACACGATTTGGAGATACTGCTCCGGGAAAGCCTCCTGCGTGCCGTAGCCATAGATGGAAAGGTCAAGGTAGTGCCGAGAATCGGTATTGCCGTAAAACTGCCATTCTATCGCCTGGCGAAAATCAGCCTCGGGATAGTTTATATGGGCCGTGACGGCAAAAATCAGATGAAGGACAAGGATAAAGGCGGCCCCGGCAATGGCGGCCCAGCATCTGCTGCGCGATGAAGGCTCCGTATAGTGCGGGGCGGGCTCCGGGGAAAAGACGCGCCTTATGCACCACACGGCAGACCAGAGAAACAGCAAAGCGGCTGCCAGGGATAAGGCTGTTTTGATTGGTTCAGGCATTTGAAATTCTCCTGATTTCAGCATAAAAGGCTCGGTGCTTATCCACCGAGCCTTTTGGCATACTTTAAAAATTACTGATCCTGCTTGTCGGTCTCCTCGGCAGAGTCCTCCTCGGTGCCTTCCAGTTCAACGTCGAAGGTCGCGCCGCAGTGGGGGCAGACCAAGTCACCCTCGGGATCCATCAGGGTCTCCTCGTCCAGGGTGGAGATCTGGCCGCAGTTCGGGCAGGTCACCTCGTACATGGTGCTGTCGTCGTCTTCGTCGTCCTCATCCTCGTCGTCGTCATCGGCATAGAGGTCGCTGACGATATCGTCAACATCCTGATCCAGCGTCTCCAGCTCGTCGTAGACCTGATCCAGGGCGTCGTCATGCTCGGTGACCTGGGCAGCCATCTCTTCCAGCAGGTCCATCATGGCGGCAATGACTTTGCCGTTCTTGGAGTCTGCGTCAAATTCCATACCGGTCATCAGGCCGCGGATGTAGGCGGCCTTTGCATTCAGATCCATAGCCATAATTCAATCCTCCCTAATGTTAAAAAATGCCGGGCGCGGCGGTACGGCCATGCCCGGCAAAGAGAAACAAAATTAGTTCACGCGCTCCATATACTCGCCGGTGCGGGTATCGATGCGAATCTTGTCGCCCTCGTTGATGAACAGGGGCACGCGGATCTCGGCACCGGTCTCGACGGTGGCGGGCTTCAGGGTGTTGGTGGCGGTGTTGCCCTTGACACCCGGCTCGGTAGCGGTGACTTCCAGCTCAACAAAGTTGGGGATCTCAACGCTGAAAACCTTGCCCTTGTAGCTCAGCAGCTTGCAGGTGTCATTCTCCTTGCAGAACTTGAAGTTATCGGGCACGTCAGCAGCACCAACGGGGATGTCGTCGTAGGTCTCAACATCCATGAAATGGTACAGATCGCCGTCCTCGTAAGAGTAGGTGACCTCGCGGCGCTCGATGAAAGCCTGCGGGAACTTAGCGGTCGGGTTGTAGCTGGTCTCAACAACAGAGCCGGTGATGACGTTCTTGGTCTTGGTACGGACGAAGGCAGCGCCCTTGCCCGGCTTGACGTGCTGGAACTCAACGACCTGAAGGACCTGGCCGTCCTGCTCGAAGGTGACACCGTTACGGAATTCGCCTGCAGAAATCATATAGAAATTCCTCCAATATTAGATTATACATACCTGTATTTATTTTACAGGAAAGTCGGCATTTTTTCAAGCCCTGTTCGGACTTTTTTGCGCGAAATTTGCTAAATTTTGTGTTTTTTATAGGGCAGCATAGGTTTTTGCCAGCGTGGCGGCGTCCTCAGCCTGCGTTCCGGCAGACTCGCAGATTATGGTGGGCGCTAAACCACGCTCCTTCAGCAGCGCCAGCAGCGGCGCGTGAGGTGGGCCAAACTCGGTATCCGCAAAGGTCAGGTGGCACTTTTCCCCACCCTTGGTGTAGGCAATGCGGGAAAAATGCGCGTGGAAGTGTGCGGCGCGGTCGTCGCCCAAACGCGCCGCCAGCGTGTCCAACAGGGCAGCGTAATCGGCGGGCGCGGTGGCGGCGGCAAACTGCTCGCCGCAGCTGCGGGCGTACAGATGCCCGAAATCGATGCAGGGCGTGATGCGCTTGTCGACCTCGCACAGGGCCAGCACCTCGTCCAGCGTGCCCAGCTGGTTGATCTTGCCCATCGTCTCGGGGCAGAGAATGCAGTCGCCGTAGCTGGCTTCGTCGCAGGCTTTGACAGCGCGGGCCATCGTGTCCAGCGCCTTTTCCAGCGCCGCCTCCCGGCTCTGCTTGCCGCAGGAGCCGGAGTGGAAGATGACACGCCGCCCGCCCAGCGCCTTGACAAGGGCGCAGCTTTGCAGCAGGTAGTCGATGCTGTTCAGCCGCTTGTCCTCCTCCAGGCTCGACATACTGATATAGTACGGCGCGTGGACCGAGAGGGCAATATTTTGCCCTGCACAGGCGGCGCCCAAGGCAGCAGCCTTGTCGTGGGCCAGCCGCACGCCGCGGCCGCACTGGTACTCAAACGCCGTCAGGCCAAAGCCTGCCGTGTAGGCGGCGATGGCGGCAGGGTCAAACTTTTTGACCGTGTAGCTGTCGGCCAGCCCGGCCGTGCCGAAACGCGGAGTGTCACTCATACAGCTTACCGCCCTTCCGATAGTATTTGTCGATCCAGTACGGTTCAAACTTGCGCTTTAACAGCACAAATTTGTTTTTGTCGTGGTTCGTGCGGGGCATCAGGTACAAGCAGGGGCAGCCGTACAGCCCGGCGGCCATCCGGTCGGCAAAAATCTGGTCGCCGACCATGGCCATCTCGCTTTTTTGGCAGCCCAGCCGCCGCCGCGCTACCCGCAGGCCGACGGTGAACGGCTTGCAGGCCAGCGGCACCCAGTCCAGGCCGATGCGCTCCGCAAAGGGACGCACCCGCTTGGCGGTGTTGTTGGACACAATGGTCAGTTTGATGCCCGCCGCGCGCATTTCATCCAGCCAGGCCTGGACGGATGGCTCCAGCACCTGGCTGTTGTCACCGGTCAGGGTGTTGTCTACGTCCAGCACCAGCGCCTTGATGCCATGTGCCGCGAGAAAATCTGGGTGGATGCACTCGATGGTTTTGAAAATATATTCAGGGGTTAAAATCATGGGTGTGACCTTTTTAAAGATGGCGGTTGGCTGCGGCGGCATGAGGGTATGCCGCCCTACGATGCACAATTCCGTAGGATGTGGGGCGGGGTGCCCTCATGCCGTCGCAGCGCTGCCGCCGATAAAATAAAAGTGCAGGCCCGCGCGTAACGCGAACCTGCACAGTCGTTCGTTGTAAGATACCTTACTTAAACTTGCGCTTGCGGGCAGCCTCGGACTTCTTCTTGCGCTTAACGGAAGGCTTCTCATAAGCCTCGCGCTTGCGGACCTCAGCTAACACGCCGCTGCGAGCAGTGCTGCGCTTAAAACGGCGCAGAGCGCTCTCGAGGGACTCGCCCTCTTTGACACGGATCTCCGACATCTTCTTCCCTCCCTTGACCTGAGACAGGAGTTTGCCGGTCAAATACTATTAACCAGTAAACAAAATTATACTATAAAAGCCCCCCTGATGTCAACAACAATTTTCGCTAAAATGAAAATTTTTAAAATGTTCATAAATGGTGGGGGTGGTCTGCCCTCAGGCCGCCGCACTTTGCCTTTAGAACTACTTTAGCCTTTAGTTGTAGGGGGCGGCGTCCTCGTCGCCCCGTACCCTTGCCGTCACATCCCCCTGATCCTATGCCACACCCACAGCGCCCCATAAATCACGGGCTGGTGCAGCATATACACAAACAGCGTGTTCCGTCCAACAGCACAGAGCGGCGCTGCCGCAGCCGGGGCCTCTCCCCTGCTCGGGTGCCACAGCCGCGCCAAAAACACGCCGCACCAGAACAAAAACACCCACGGTATGACCGGGAAATAATCCGCCGAGGTGAACCGCGTCAAGTCCGGCAGGCCCAGCCAGAACCAGTTTGCCTTGTACAGCCCCGCAGGCAGGGCGCAGAGGTGCCAATTTTCAAAGCCTAAATACCCGTAGGGCAGCTGATTCGTCAGCGCAAACAGCGCCGCAGACGTCGCCAGCCCCATCCCGGCTGGCACGCGCTGCAAAAGCGGATACACCAGGCAGGTCAGCAGCACGGCGGTGGCGTTTAGGTGCAGCACGCCGAACCAAATGGCTTCCGACGGCATGAATACCGCCGTCACAGCCGTGAGCACCGCCGCGCACCCGGCCACCAGCAGGCCGTTTTTGACCGGCTTGCGGGCCAGCGGAAAGCTGAACCCCGACAGCACAATAAAGCTCCAACAGATATATTGCTGCCACGCATGGCACCCCGGGGCCCAGATATCGTACCAGCGGCTGGCATGGCCGAACACATATACCCAGTCGTACATGCCGTGGTAGACCAGCATATTCAGCAGCGCCAGCCCGCGCAGGGCGTCCGGCAGCCACATCCGGTTGGTTTTAGTGCGCAATACAGGCATGTTACCGCCTCTTTCTCAAATTTTACCGATACTTTATTGTAGCACAGTTGCCTGCACCTTGCAATCGGTGCGGTTTTGCGATACAATATTCTGGATAAGGAGTGTGAAACTATGCAGGACATCCGCCTTGTGGCGCTGGACCTTGACGGTACTGTTTTCAACGATAAAAAGGAGATCACCCCCCGCACGCTGGCGGCCATCCGCACGGCCTGTGAGCGTGGCGTGGCGGTGCTGCCCGCTACCGGCCGCACGGCAAGCGGTGTGCCGGAGGCGTTCACCGCCATTCCCGGCGTGCGGTACGCGCTGACCTCCAACGGTGCCAGCGTCGTGGACCTGCAGACCGGTGAGCAGCTGGTGAACCAGCCGTTCAAGACCGAGGACGCGCTGAAAATCTATGATATCTTGGAGGGTGGTGCCGGCATGATGAGCATTTTCATCGGCGGCAAAAGCTACACCACCCGCGAAAACGCCGAGCAGCACATGGACATGGTTCCGGAAAATCTGCGCACCTACTTCCGCACGACCCGCCTGGAAGTCGCGGATATGCACAAAACGCTGCGCGACCACGCCCACGAGATTGAAAAGTACAGTATGATCTACGCCACCGAAGCCGAGCGCGACGCTGCCTGGCACGAGGTGCTGGCCGCCTGCCCCGGCATGGAGCTGACGAGCAGCCTGCCCTGCAACATGGAGATCAACGCCCCCGGTGTGACAAAGGGCAGCGGCCTGATGGCGCTGGCCCGCACGCTGGGCTTGACCCGGGCGCAGGTCATGGCTGTGGGTGACTCCGGCAACGACTGCGCCATGATCGAGGCTGCGGGCTTGGGTGTGGCGATGGGCAACGCCACCGACGATATCAAGAAAATTGCCGATGTTACGACGGATGATAACAATCATGACGGTGTGGCAGCTGCGATTGAGAACTATGTTTTATAATATATGAAATAAAATATACGAGAGGTAAACCTATGAAGAACGTTCTGGTAGGGCAGTCGGGTGGCCCGACTGCTGTCATCAACTCCAGCCTGGCGGGTGTCTACGAGACCGCGAAGGCCTGCGGTGCACCCCATGTCTACGGTATGCAGTACGGCATTGAGGGCGTGCTGGAGGGCAAGCTCGTTGACTTGGACACGGTCCTGGGCGATAAAATGGACATTGAGCTGCTCAAACGTACGCCGTCCAGCTTCTTGGGAAGCTGCCGCCACAAGCTGCCCGACCCCACGGTGGACGAGAAGCCGTTTTTGCAGCTGTTTGAGCTGTTCAAGCAGTACGACATCGGCGCGGTGTTCTACATTGGCGGTAATGACTCGATGGACACGATCTCCAAATTGAGTGCCTACGGCAAGACCGTAAACAGCGAGATCCGCTTCATCGGCGTGCCCAAGACCATCGACAACGACCTGATGCTGACCGACCACACTCCCGGCTACGGCAGTGCAGCGAAGTACATTGCCACGATTTTGAAGGAAGTCATCTGCGATTCCAGTGTCTACGACCTGCGCAGCGTGACGGTGGCGGAGATCATGGGCCGCCACACCGGCTGGCTGGCCGCTGCCGCCAGTCTGGCCGCAGGCCCGGACTGCAACGGCCCCGACCTGATTCTGCTGCCCGAGCGCCCCTTTGACGAGGAAGCGTTCCTGGCCCGCGTCGCAGAACTGGAAAAGGAGCGCCACAATGTCATTATCGCAGTCAGCGAGGGCGTGAAGAATAAGGACGGCGTTTTCCTGTGTGACCTGGTCTCCACGGCCGGGCAGCTGGACGCCTTCGGCCACAAGGCAATTTTGAGCGGCACGAGCCGCTACCTGGCGGACCTGATCCGCGTGCGCCTGGGCTGCAAGACCCGCGCTATCGAATTCTCGACGTTGCAGCGCTGCGCCAGCCACCTGGCCAGCCGCACCGACGTGACCGAAGCCTACCAGGTGGGCGGCGCGGCGGTGGAGGCCGCCGTGCGCGGCGAGACCGCTAAGATGGCAGCCATCAAGCGCCTGAGCGACCAGCCCTACCGCGTGGAGACCGAGATGGTTGATGTGACGCAGGTCGCAAACTTTGAAAAAACGGTCCCCGACGAATGGATCACCGCGGACGGTATGCACGTCAACGAGAAGTTTGAGCGCTACGCCCGCCCACTGATCCAGGCCGAGCTGACGCCCATCTACATCAACGGCGTGCCACGGCATATTCATCTGTGATTTTGAACCAATAAAGAACGGAGCACCGCGTGAAAATGCGGTGCTCCGTTTTTTGTGACTCTCCTAAAGGGCACCCCTCCAGGGGAGGCTTTAAAGTGGGAAACAAAAAGGACCCGCATCCCTGCGGGTCCTTAAAAGCTATCAATCTGTACGAGATCAGCCGGAGACCTTCTCCTTCAGGCGGCCGCTGGCCTTGAAGCCGGGGATAGCGGTCGGCTCCAGCTTGCTGGTGACCTTGGTCTTGGGGTTGGTGAAGTTCTTGGTCTGGCGCTCACGCATCTCGAAACGGCCAAAGCCTGCGATGGTGACCTTGTCGCCGCTCTTGAGCACATCGCCGATGGTGCCGAAAATGCCGTCCATAACCTTCTCCACTTCAGCGGCGGTCATGTTGGTGTCATTGGCAACCTTGGTAATCAACTGAGATCTCGTCATGATATTTTTAACTCCTATCCTTATAGGCACACATAGCCTTTATTATTACGTTGTTTATTATAGAGAAAATTGTGCGCAGAATCAAGAGTTTTTTCGCAAAAAGGCGGTTTTTCAGCAAAAATCATAAAATTTGCGAACGGAATCCGGCAAAAAGTGACATATGGCAAAAAATGCACGTTCTGCGCTGGAATATCCGAGCGGCGCAGCGCGTTACAATCCCATCTGCGCGGCGTCGGGGTAGCTGGCGATCGCACCGCTGCCCTGTACGCTGATGCCGCAGAATTTATTGGAGAACGCAAGCCATTTGTCCAGCCGTGCAGCGGTCAGACCGGCCAGCGCGGCTCGGTCAGTACCGGCAGCGTGCAACTGCCACAAAAACGACCCGATAAAGCCATCCCCTGCCCCGGTGGTATCCACGGCCCTGACGGGCTGGCAGGGCGCGTAGCCGTGCGCAGAACGGGTGTAGGCGTGGGCCCCGGCGCTGCCGCATGTGTAGAGCACGAGCTGCACGTTCCCGACAAAGAGCGTGGGCAGTGCGGTGTCAATGTGCGCTGTGCCGGTCAGAAATTCCAGCTCCTCGTCGGAGATTTTGACTATGTCGGCCAGCGGAAGAAATTCCAGCACGGTGCGGCGCAGCGCCTCGCGGTCGGGCCAGAGCGGGAACCGCAGGTTCGGGTCAAAGCTGATGATGGCCCCGGCCTGCCGTGCGGCGGCAATGGCGGTCTTGTGGGCCTCGCGCACGGGGCTTTCGACCAGCGCTACGCTGCAAAAATGCAGAGCAAATGCTGTGTCAAACAGGGGGGTGTTCACCTGTTCCGGCGCGTAGAGCAGGTCCGCCGACGGCTTGCGGTAGAAGCTGAAGGTGCGGTTGCCGTCGGCTTCCAGAGAGACAAAGGCTAGCGCGGTGTTAGCCTTGTCGGTGAAGGCAATGTGCGCCGTGTCGATGCCGCAGCCCGCCAGCTCGTCGGCAATTTTATGGCCGAAGGGGTCATCGCCCAGCTGGGTCAGTAGCGCGGAAGCACCGCCCAGCTTGGTGAACGCGCCGCAGACATTGGCGGGCGCACCGCCTACCCGGGGCGCAAAGGCGGGTACCTCGGCAAAGGCGCAGCCGCTTTTGGACGGTATCATGTCGATCAGCGCTTCGCCGATCGCGTACAAAGTATCACGAGCCATAGCGGACCTCCTTACAGATTCAGCGGGTAGACTGCGGCGGTAAAGTTGGCGGGCCGCAGTGTGACCTGCCCCCCGGCGGGGTAGTACCGGGTAGACAGAACGGCCGCGCCGTCGTTGAGGAAAATTTCCAGCGAGGACGCATCCCCCACCACCCGTAGACGGCGGCAGGGCGCATCCAGCACCACACAGCGGCTCGTGCGGCCGCCGGACATGGCGGCGTCGGTAAAGGTCAGGCAGCAGGTGCGGTCGGCGTCACTGTAAGCCAGCGTCAGCCCGCCGTCAAAGCCCAGAGAGAAGTCCCCGCCAGGGGTGGCAACTAGGTCGAAGCAGACATCCACGGCCTGCTCTGCACCGTCTGTGGCGGTCACAGCGGTCCCGCGGCGGGCGGCTAGCTCGGACACCGGGTTTTGCAGGATGTGCCCGGCATTGTCCCGGGTCAGCACCCGGGGAATCGTCATGCAGTGCTGCCAGCCGTAGGCCACGGTGGCGGCGTTGCCGTAGGCGGCGTCGGGCATACCCATCCAGCCGATTTGAATGCGGCGGCCCGTCTCGTCGGTAAAGCTCTGGGGCGCGTAGTAGTCGAAGCCAAAATCTGCGTGGTAGAAATCGCCGAGGGTGCAGTCCCTGCGCCAGTCGCCGTAGATCGGGAAGTACCCGCAGCCGTAGATGTTCTGGCACTCGATGCCTTGGGGGGACACGGCCAGGAACCACTGGCCGTCCAGCTGGAACAAATCGGGGCACTCCCACATAAAGCCGAAGGGCTCGGGTGTGGTCAGTGTGTTGGTGTGCCGCCAGGTATACTTGTCCTCGCTTTCCAAGACAAGCACCTCTCCCCTGTCCTCGACCGTGCGGGCACCCAGCACCATGTAATAGCGGCCCTCGCAGGCAAAGACTTTGGGGTCGCGCACATGGCAGGTCAGCCCGGCGGGATAGTCCTTGTTATACATAAGGCACTGCTTGCTGTCGATGTGCAGCCCATCGCGGCTGACAGCCAGGCAGACATTGTGGCCGCGCCCTTGTTTGATGTAGTCAAACGCCCCGGGGTACTTGACGTTGCCGGTGTAGTACAGGTACATCGTGCCGTCCTCGACGAGGGCCGAGCCGGAGTAGACGCCGTGGCAGTCGAACGGCTCATCGGGGTAAAGCATCGTGGGCTGGTAGTCCCAGTGGAGCAGGTCACGGCTGGTGACATGCCCCCAGTGTTTGACGCCACCGTTCACATCGAAGGGACCGTACTGGAAGAAAGCGTGGTAGGTATCGCCAATCTTGCACAGGCCGTTGGGGTCGTTGAGCCAGCCCACCATCGGCTGGATGTGGAATTTCTGGCGGTGGGGGTCGCTGGCGGCTTTCTCCGCACCCAAGGATTCCACCAGGGGAACCAGTTTTTTCAAGTCACGCTGTAAGGCGTTCATGGTATTACCTCATTTGTTTGAATAGAGATTGTAGGGGAGGATGCTTGCATCGACCCCTACAAGGATGCGGTCTAAATAAATTTTATGCTTGTTCCTTCACATCCTCCGGCTTCCAAATCACCCAGGTCACGGCGAAGGCGACGCCGAAGGAAATCGCCATCATGATGATGTACTGCAAGGGCATATGAAGATGCAGCAGGATACCGAAGATGCCGGTCACGCCGGTGCCGGTGGCACCCAGGCCCACAATGCTGGCGTAGAGCGCACCGCAGGCACCGCCCGCCAGGCCGCCCAGGAAGGGCTTAAAGTAGCGCAGGTTGACGCCGAAGATGGCAGGCTCAGTGATGCCCATGCAGGCAGACATGGCGGAGGGCAGTGCCATGGATTTGACCTTCTGATCCTTGCTCTTGAGGGCGACGGCCAGGGCTGCACCGCCCTGGGCCACGTTGGCGGCGCTGGCCAGCGGCAGCCAGTATGTGTAGCCGAACTTGGACAGCTGGCCGAGGTCAATGATCGTGTACATATGGTGAATGCCGGCCACGACGGTGACGGCATACAGACCGCCCATGATGAAGGAACCGATGCCGAAGGGCAGCTGGATGAGGGCCTGCACGCCGTTGATGATGCCGTCCTCAATGGTGGTGAAGATGGGACCGATGACGGCCAGCGTCAGATAGCCGGTGACGAAAACGGAAACCAGCGGGGTGACAAACAGGTCAAACATGGCAGGCACGACCTTGTGCAGCCGCTTTTCAATCTGCGACATGACCCAGACTGCAATGACGACCGGGATGACGTGGCCCTGGTAGCCCACCAGAGGGATGGAGTACAGCCCGCCGAACACCGGCTGATAGGTCTGCACGCCCTGGGACGCGACGGTCCAGGCGTTTTGCAGGTTGGGGTGGATCATGATCATGCCGATGACTGCGCCCAGGTAGGGGTTGCCGCCGAAGACTTTCGCGGCGGAATAGGCAATCAGGATGGGCAGGAAAGTGTAGGCGGTGTTGGAAAAAATCTGTGCAAAGACGTAGACCGAGCCGGAGGTATCGATGTTGAGAAAGCCGTTGTTGACCATGAAGTTCAGCGCTTCCATGATGCCCATGAGGAAACCCGACGCCACGATGGCCGGGATGATGGGCACAAAGATGTCACCCAGGGTCTTGATGGCCCGCTGGTACCACGGCGCTTTGGCGGCCGCAGCCTGCTTGACTTCCTCTTTTGTTGCGCCGGTGATGCCCGCCAGCGCGGTGAACTCATCGTAGACTTTGTTCACGGCGCCGGTGCCGAAGATGATTTGTAATTGCCCCTGTGCCTCAAAAACGCCCTTGGCACCCTCGGCATTTTCGAGGGCTTTCTTGTCGACCTTGCTGTTGTCGGCGATGACCAGGCGCAGGCGGGTCGCGCAGTGGGCTGCGGATACGATGTTGGATGCGCCGCCGATGGCATCCAGAACTTGCTGTGCCGCGTGTTTGTAATCCATAATGACTCTCCTTCTTGTGATGGTGTAGAGGACTGTGAAATCAATTTCATTTGATGATTTTATTATAAGCGATGTTGTGCGGAATTTCTATTCGCGGGTTGCAACAATCTACAAAGCATGTGTTATCGATTTCACACAGTTTCACATGAAAGTAAGGCAAAATGCACAAATTTATGGGTGCTGAGTTGTAGGGGCCGCCCATAGGCGGCCCGCAGCTTTTGCGGCAGGTGCCCGCTTGTGGGAAAGCCGCGGGCCGGGCATACCCAGCCCCTGCATGGCAGAGGGATTGAACGCTACAGCGCCCAAACATTCTCGTCGGCATTTTCATCCCCGGTAGACGCCCGGCATTTCAGCTCCCAGCTTAGTTGCAGGTCGCGGGGTTTGGTGTGGGGGTCGGCCAGCATTTCCAACAGCAGGCGGGCGGCCTTGTCCCCTGCCGTGCGATAGTGCAGGTGGACGCTGGTCAGCGGCACATAGGCCACACGGCCCGCACGGCTGTCGCCCACGGCGGCGATCATGATGTCCTCTGGCACGCGCAGGCCATGGCTGCGGCAGTATTGCAGCGCACCGATGGCAATGGTGTCGGTGGCGCAGAACAGGCAGTTGATGCCGGGGTCACGTTCCAAAAGCTGCTGCGCCTGCTGGTAGCCGGACTCCATGTTGAACCGCGCCACGCTGACCCGCTGGGGGCGCGGTACCAGCCCGGCGTCCCGCAGTGCGGCCTCGAACCCGGCCCGGCGGGCCTGGCCGACGGACTTGTCCAGCATGGTGGCCCCCAGGAACCCCGGTGCGCGGCGGCCTTTTTCCAGCATATGCGCAGTGGCGGCGCGGGCTGCACCGAAATCGTCGTGATACACGCTGGAATAGCCGCCGTACTGCTGGCCCAGAATGACGACCGGGATTTTCAGGCTGTCCAGTACGGCTTGGTGCTCTGGCGTGAAGAAGGTGGCGATGAGGATAATGCCGTCCACGGCGTCGTGCCGCAGCGTGTCCAGCGCTTTGACCTCGCGCTCGTTCTCGTTGGCTGTGTTGACCAGCAGCAGTTGGTAGCCCTGTTCGTCCAGCACGCGGCTGATGCCCTCCACCATGCGGGCGCAGCTCTCACTGCTGAGCTTGGGCATAATGACGCCGATCTGCCGGGTACGGCGGGTGCGCATCATCTGCGCCTGCATACTGGGGCGGTAGCCGGTCTCAGCCACGGCCTTTTCAATGGCTGCGCGCTTGTCGGCGCTCAGGTAGCCGTTGTTGAAATACCGGCTGACCGCCGCCTTGGATACCCCCGCATAGGCCGCAAATTCCGTGATATTCATATAGGATGCCCCCAATGATATGATATTGATTTCAGTATAGTTCGTTTCTATGGAATTGTAAACCCCTGCAACCGCCCTATAAGAGCAATCCACAACAAAACGCCTGCACCCCTTTTACAGGTACAGGCGTTCATGCTATTTGTTATTTCCCATTTGCCGCTTCGCGGTGCAAATTCGCGATATCCACCAGCTCCATCTGGCTGATATCGTGGTCGCCGCGCAGGGCGTCCACCAGCACGCTGGCGGTGTCCATGGCCGTGATGGTCGGGATGGACAGCTCGGTGGCCTTGCGGCGGAACTTGACCGAGTCGCGGTGCGGGTCGCGGCCATGGGGGCTGGTGGAGATGATGTAGTCCACCAGGCCGCTTTCCAGCAGATCCAGCACGTTGGGGCGTGCGCCGCTCATCTGTCGGACGACGCTGCAGGGTATCATCTCGCCGTTCAAGTACTTGGCTGTGCCGGGTGTGCCGTAAATCTTATAGCCGTAGTCGTGCAGCTTCCAGGCCAGCTTGGCAGCTTCAGCTTTGTCGCTGTCCTTGACCGAGATAATGACGCAGGAGCCGGGGCCGGGCACCTTGAACTGGTAGCCAGCCGCCACCAGGCCCTTCATCATGGCCTCGTGGAAGGTGGGGGCAATGCCCAGCACCTCACCGGTGGACTTCATCTCGGGACCCAGCATCGTGTCAACGCCGTGCAGCTTCAGGAAGCTGTACACAGGCACCTTGACGGCGTAGTAGGGACTCTGCCCATTGCGCCACAGGCCGGTGCCGTAGCCCATATCCTTGAGCTTTTCGCCCAGCGTGCAGCGCACGGCCAGATCGACCATCGGTACGCCGGTGACTTTGGAGATATAGGGCACGGTGCGGGAGGAACGCGGGTTGACCTCGATGACGTAGACGCGGTCATTCTGCACAGCGTACTGCACGTTGACCAGGCCCACGACCTTCAGCTCACGGGCAAAGCGGCCGGTATAGTCGACCAGCGTGTCAATGACCTTCTGGCTGAAGGTCGTGGGCGGGTAGACACAGATGGAGTCGCCGGAGTGAACGCCGGTACGCTCGACCTGCTGCATGATGCCGGGGACGAGGTAATCCGTGCCGTCGCAGATGGCGTCGACCTCGCACTCGGTACCCAGGATGTACTTGTCCATCAGGACCGGGTGGCTCATGTCAACGTGCTTCGTGATGACGCCCATGTACTCGATAACGTCGCTGGAATTGTAGGCCACGATCATGTTCTGACCGCCCAGCACGTAGGAGGGGCGCATCAGGACCGGGTAGCCGACCTCCTGTGCCGCCTGCAAAGCCTCGTCCAGCGTAAAGACCGTGCGGCCCTCCGGGCGGGGGATGCCGCAGCGCTCGAGCAGCTCGTCAAAGCGTTCGCGATCCTCGGCCTCATCAATGGCGTCAGCGGGGGTGCCGAAAATCGGCAGGCCGATCTCATCCATGTGCTTCGCCAGCTTGATGGCCGTCTGGCCGCCGAACTGCACGAGGCAGCCATCGGGCTTTTCGGTCTCAATGATATGGTCAACGCTCTCGGGGTTCAGCGGGTCAAAGTAGAGGCGGTCGCCGGTGTCAAAGTCGGTGGAGACCGTCTCGGGGTTGTTGTTGACCAGGATCGCCTCGCAGCCGTGCTGCTTCAGCGTCCAGACCGCGTGGACCGAGCAGTAGTCGAACTCGATGCCCTGACCGATGCGGATGGGGCCGGAGCCGAAAACGAGCACCTTCTTCTTGTTGGGGTCGCTGCGCTCGGCGATAAACTGCTTGGCCTCGTTATCCTCGTCGTAGGTGGAGTAGAAATACGGCGTCTTGGCGGCAAATTCCGCGGCGCAGGTGTCGACCATCTTGAAGGCGGCCTTCGGCGCTTCGGGCAGGGTGTCCACGCCCGCCAGGCGTTTGATGGTCTTATCCAGGAAACCGAACCTCTTCGCGTTCAGATATTTTTCCGTCGTCAGTTCGCCGGTTTTCAGGCCCATTTCAATGTCGGCCAGGTGCTGCAATTTGTCCAGGAACCACCAGTCGATCTTGGTGATGTCATAAATCACATCATGCGCCACGCCGCGCTTGAGGGCTTCGTAGACGCAGAAGGCGCGCTCGGAGTCCTGCACGTGCAGGTGTTCAATGACTTCCTCGGTGGTCAGCTTCTCAAAGTCGGGCAGCGTCATCGTGTCAAGGCCCAGCTCGGTGGAGGAGACGGCCTTCATCATGGCGTGCTCGAAATTGTTGCCGATGGCCATGACCTCGCCGGTGGCCATCATCTGGGTGCCCAGAGATTTGTCCGCATAGACGAACTTGTCAAACGGCCACTTCGGGTATTTGACGACAACGTAGTCGAGGGCCGGCTCAAAGCAGGCGCAGGTCTCGCCGGTAACGTCGTTGGTGATCTCGTCCAGCGTATAGCCCAGGGCGATCTTCGTGGCGACCTTGGCGATGGGATAGCCGGTGGCCTTGGATGCCAGCGCAGAGGAGCGGGACACGCGGGGGTTGACCTCGATGACAGCATACTCAAAGCTGTCCGGCTTCAGGGCAAACTGGCAGTTGCAGCCGCCCTCGATGCCCAGTTCGGTGATGATATCCAGCGCGGCGGTGCGCAGCATCTGGTACTCTTTATCGGAGAGGGTCTGGCTGGGGGCCACGACGATGGAGTCGCCGGTGTGGATGCCGACGGGATCCAGATTCTCCATGTTGCAGACGGTGATAACGTTGCCCTTGGAGTCACGCATGACCTCGTACTCGATTTCCTTCCAGCCGGAAATGCACTTCTCTACGAGGATTTGGTGGATCGGAGACAGGCGCAGACCGTTGGTGGCGATTTCATGCAGCTTCTCGCGGTCCTCGCAGATGCCGCCGCCGGTGCCGCCCATGGTAAAAGCAGGGCGCACGATGACCGGGTAGCCGATGACCTCGGCAAAGTCCAGTGCGTCGTCCAGATCCTCCACGACTTTGGAGGGGATGATGGGCTGGTGCAGCTTTTCCATCGTGTCCTTGAACAGCTGGCGGTCCTCGGCGCGGTCGATGGTGTCGGGCTTGCAGGCCAGCAGACGGACACCGCTGCGGTCCAGGAAACCGCTGCGGGCCAACTCCATGGAGAGGTTCAGGCCCATCTGGCCGCCCAGGTTGGGCAAGATAGCGTCGGGTTTTTCTTTTTCAATGATGCGCTCGACGACCTCGGCGGTCAGCGGCTCAATATATACATGGTCGGCGATGTCAGGGTCGGTCATGATGGTGGCGGGGTTGGAGTTAACCAACACCGTCTCGACGCCCTCGGATTTCAGCGCACGGCAGGCCTGGGTACCGGAGTAGTCGAACTCCGCCGCCTGACCGATGATGATGGGGCCGGAACCGATGACCAGTACCTTTTTGATACGCGGGTCTTTAGGCATTGTCGATCACTCCTTTCGCAGCCAGCATACGGCTGACAAACTCGTCAAACAGGAACTCGGTATCCTTGGGGCCGCCGTTGGCCTCGGGATGGAACTGCACGGTGAAGCAGTTCCATTTAAAGTAGTCAACACCCTCGCAGGTGCCGTCGTTGGCGTTGAAGTAGCTCATTTGGCCTATGTCCTTGGACAGTGTCTCGTCCTCCACCGCGTAGCCGTGGTTCTGGCTCGTGATGAAGGTACGGCTCTTGCTGATGTGGCTGACCGGCTGGTTGGCACCGCGGTGACCGTATTTCAGCTTGCAGGTCTTAGCGCCCGCGGCCAGCGCGGTGAGCTGGTGGCCCAGGCAGATACCGAAGGTCGGGATGCCGGTGTTCAGCATTTCGCGGATGTTTGCAATGATTTCCACATTCTCCGCCGGGTCGCCGGGACCGTTGGAGAGCATCAGGCCGTCGGGGTTAAGTTTAGCCAGTTCGGCGGCGGTGGTCGTGCCGGGCAGCACGGTCACGCGGCAGCCGCGCTTTTGCAGACAGCGCACGATGTTGTTCTTGCAGCCCAGATCCAACAGTGCAACGTGCAGCGGCGTGTCGCCCCACTCCCCTGCCTGGGTCGGCTCGTAGGTCTTGGCCTCGCGGCAGGTGACGGTCTTGACGGCATTGACGACGGCATAAGCGGCAATCTCGGGCAGCAGCGCGGCCTTCTTCTCCGGCTCGGCGTCAGGGTCAAACTCGGTGGTGATGGCACCGTTCATGACGCCGCTCTCCCGCAGGGTGCGGGTCAAGCTGCGGGTGTCGATGCCCTCAATGCCGATGATGCCGTTTTTCTTCAAGAAGGAATCCAGCGTTTCCTCGCTGCGAAAGTTGGAAGGGGTCTTGCACGCCTCGCGCACAATGTAGCCCTTGGCCCAGATCTGGCCGCTCTCAGTATCCTCGCTGTTCATGCCGTAGTTGCCGATGAGCGGATAGGTCTGGGTGATGATCTGGCCGTAGTAGCTGGGGTCAGTCAGCGTTTCCTCAAAGCCGACCATACCGGTGGCGAAAACGACCTCGCCGATGGTGGTGCCGGGGCAGCCCACGCTGACCCCGCGGAACACCCGGCCATTGGCCAATATCAGATATGCCTGCATAGTGTAAGCCTCTCGTTTTTGTTATCTATAAAGTAAACGTGTGCAAGAGAAGAGGTAAGAGAGAAAAGAGTAAATTCAGGAAGCCCTCTTATCTCTTCTTTACTTCTCATTTCTCTGCTTACAAAGTCTGCTTTGCAGCTTCCTTCATCTTACGGCTGCCCAGGTGCACCAGCGGCAGCTTGCCCTCCTTGCAGATGGGGCATTCCTCGGGGGCATAGTTGGGCAGGTCGAGCTTGAGCGCACTTGCCACAATGGGGATCGGGGACGGTGCCTCGGCGCGGGTACGATCTACCACGCATGCGATGCCCACGCAGATGCCGCCGTTTTCCTCGATGACGCGCTTGGTTTCCAGGCTGGAAACACCGGTGGTCACAACGTCCTCGGCGATGACGCAGCGCTCGCCCGGATGGATGCGGAAACGCTTGAGGGTCATGACATTGTCAACGCGCTCGGTGAAGATGGCGCGCTTGCCCATCTGACGGCCCAGCTCGTAGGCGTAGACAATGCCGCCCATGGCGGGGCCGACTACGACGTCAATGTTCAGTTCCTTGAGCTTCTCGGCGACCGGGGCCATGACCTCAGCGGCCTTGTCCGGGTACTGCTGCAAAAAGGCCATCTGGCAGTATGCGCCGGAGTGACGGCCGGAGGACAGCAGGAAGTGCCCCTCCAAAAATGCTTCACATTCTTTCAAAACGTCCAGAGCTTCGCGTGCCATAGTTTGTTCCTCCTGTATGTTATTCAACTTATAGTAGCATATTCTGTATAAAAATGCAAGATATATGAATAATTTATCTTGACGGTGGCTCCCTCAGGGAAAAGGCTTTTACCGTGCGCACCCTCTGATCTCCTCCAGCGTCTTGACGCCGTGAGCGTCCATCCACTGGTTGATCTCGCTCGTGATGCGGGTGCAGGCTTTCGGGTCCAGGAAATTCGCGGTGCCCACCTGCACGGCGGTCGCACCGGCCATGATGAACTCCAGCGCGTCCCTGCCGGTCAGGATGCCGCCCAGCCCCACGACCGGGATGCTGACGGCCCCCACGGCCTGCCAGACCATGCGCAGGGCAATCGGCCGCACCGCCGGGCCGGACAGGCCCGCGAAGGTGTTGTTGAACACCGGGCGGCGCTTTTCCAGATCGATGGCGCAGGCCTGGAAGGTGTTGCACAGGCTGATGGCGTCCGCGCCCGCAGCCTCGACGGCCTTGCACATCTCGGGGATGCTCTCGGCCTGGGGGCTCAATTTGACGATGAGCGGCACATTGCAGACTTTGCGAACCGCAGAAACGACCTCGCTTGCATCCGCCGCGCGGATGCCGAACGCCAGACCACCCTGCTTGACATTCGGGCAGCTGATGTTCAGTTCAATGAAATCCACGCCAGCGGCGCAGAGCATCATGACGCCCTCGACGTTCTCGTCGATGGTGTGGCCGCCCAGGTTGGCCCAGACGGTAGTGCCGCACTGGCGCATGGCGGGCAGCTCGTGGTCGATAAAGTGTTGTACGCCAGGGTTTTGCAGGCCGATGGAGTTCATCAGGCCGGAGGGCGTCTCGTACAGGCGCTCGCCCTCGTTACCGGGCTGGCCGTGCAGGGTCAGCCCCTTGCCGGAGATACCGCCCAGCACCCGCAAATCCTCGATGCCCGCGTACTCGGGGCCGAAGCCGAAGGTGCCGCTGGCCGCGACGACCGGCCCGGCCAGGCGCTTGCCGAGGAAATCAACGTGAAGATCTGCCATCAGTCAAACACCTCCTGTGCGTTAAAGACCGGGCCGTCCTTGCAGACCGTGACCGGGCCGATTTTCGTGTGGCAGGTGCAGCCCAGGCAGGCACCCAGACCGCAGGCCATCTTCTTTTCAAGGCTGGCCAGGCAGGGCACGCCCGCGTCGGCGCAGAGCTTGGCCACGCCGCGCATCATGACCATGGGGCCGCAGGTCAGCACAATGTCATAGTTGCGCACGTCCAGCAGGTCCGTTACCAGGCCGTGGTGGCCCTCGCTGCCGGAGTCGGTGGCCAGGTGGATAGTGTGGCACCAGGGCACAAAGTTCTCCATGCCATAGCTGGCGTCGCGGAAGCCGACGTAGAGGTCGGGCCGCACGCCCGCGCGGCACAGCTCCTTGCAGAGCAGCAGCAGCGGCGCGGTGCCGATGCCGCCGCCCACGACGGCAATGCGCTTGTGGCTGGCGGCCAGCGCGGCGGTGTCAAAGCCGTTACCGCAGGGGCCTGTCACGGTCAAGGCATTGCCAGCCTGCAGCGCAGCCAGCTTGCGGGTGCCCTCGCCCTTGACCTGATACAAAAAGGTCAGTGCGCCGGTCTGGTTATCAAAATCGTCCACGCTGATGGGACGGGACAAAATCGGTGTGGCGTCCGCCGCCCAGGCGCGCAGCATATAAAACTGGCCCGCATGGGGTTCGCGGCTGGGGTCCTGCCATTGCACGACCAGGCGCATGATATCGGAAGCGACAACTTCCTGACGCAGGACCGTTAAATTACAGCTTGTTGCATTCACCCTGGATATCCTCCCGCATGCGCACGCACTCGTTGTAGGCGGCCTCGTCAAAGGCGACGCCGGGCTGTTTCTTGTAGGCCAGCAGGATGCCGCGGCTGGAATTGACGACGCCGCCGTTGCCCTTGGTCAGGTACTGGGCAATGTCGGCCGCCTTGCCGCCCTGCGCACCGTAGCCGGGGATCAGGAAGAAGGTGTCCTTGTAGGCCGCGCGGATGGCAGTAGCTTCCTCGGTGTGGGTACCGCCAATGACCAGGCCGATGCTGGAATAGCCGTGCTCACCCATGTAGTCCTTGCCCAGGGCGGTCAGGCTGTCGCCGACGAGGTCATAGACGTGGCGGCCATCGTCCAGCTTTTTGTACTCAAAATCCTTCGCGCCGGGGTTGGAGGTGCGGCAGAGGACGAACACGCCCTTGCCCTGCTCGGCGCAGTACGGCAGATAAGGGCTGATGGAATCCAGGCCCATGTAGGGGGCCAGTGTGATGATATCGGCCTCAAAATCGCCGGTGAAGTGCGCCTTGGCGTACATTTCAGCAGTCTTGGCAATGTCGCCGCGCTTGATATCGGCAATGACCGGCAGGCCGGTGGCGCGGGCCATTTTCAGCGTTTCGGCGTAGGCGCGCATACCGTCCAGGCCCAGGGACTCGTAGTAGGCGATCTGCACTTTGTAGCAGCCCGCCACGCCCTTGGTGGCGTCAATCAGGGCGCGGTTGAACGCGACGACATTCTCCCCTGCCGTCCTGGCGGTGTCGGTGGTGGGCAGGTAGCTGATTTCGGTATCCAGCCCCACGCAGACAGGGCCGTTCGCGGCAACGCTCTCGTACAGTTTGTCCATGTTGGTAAGCATGCTGATTCCTCCGTTTGATGTATACAAATTGTGGCTTTGTGGCTCTGCAATATAATGTATATAATGTTGGAAATCGTAGGGGCGGATTCTATATCCGCCCGCGGGGCTGTGCCAGCGACAGCCTTGCACGGGCGCATAGGGAATGCGCCCCTACGGGTGTTTTGTGCGTGAAGCGGCGTTACTCTTCAATCTGGAACGTAACCTTTCCGCCTTTGATCGTTGTTACGACCTTGCCGTAGAGCAGCGCACCGTCATAAGGGCAGTTCTTGCTCTTGCTGTGCAGCTCGTCGGCGTGGACTTCATACATATGGTCGATATCCACCAGCACGACATCGGCGTCGTAACCCGGTTCCAGCAGGCCCTTGTGATCGGCCAGGCCCAGCACGGCGGCGGGGCCTGCGCTCATCAAAAAGCTGAGCATTTCCAGCGGGATGCGCTGCTCGCGGCAGAGCTTGGTGTAGCAGACGCCGAACGCGGTTTCCAGGCCCACCATACCGGCGGCTCCCTTCTCCTTTTCTTCGGCGGTGTGGGGAGCATGGTCGGTGCCGATGCAGGTTACGGTGCCGTCCTTGATGGCGTCAATCAGTGCGTTCACGTCGTCCGCCTTGCGGATGGGCGGATTGACGCGGTAGGTCAGGCGGCTGTCGTCAAACCACAGGTGATGGGGCGTGACCTCGCAGCTGACCCGCGCACCCTTCATCCGGCTCATCCGCACGGCGTCCACGGATTCCTTCGTGGAGACGTGGCACATATGCAGCCGCGTGCCGTAATATTCGGCCAGGTGGCAGTTGCGCACCGTCTCGATGTTCTCAGCCAGGCGGTAGTCCCATGGGCTGATCTCGCGGTCCTCGGCGTGGGACATGATGGTCAGGCCGCGCTCGGTGGCGATCGCAAAGGCGCGGGCCATGACGGCATTGTTCATGACGCCGTTGCCGTCCTCGGTGATGAATTTGACATCCTCGGGCAGGGTCAGCAGATGATCCAGCGTTTTGCCGTCAAAATCTTTCGTGATGGAGACGGTCTGGTTTGCGTCGCACAGCCCCACGCGGGCGGCCTCAGCCTCGACGGCGTGGGCAATTTCGGCGGAAGAGCAGACAGGCTTGGTGTTGGGCATCAGGTTCACGAAGGTATACCCACCCGCTGCTGCGGCGGCAGAGCCGGTGGAGATATCCTCTTTATACTCAAAGCCGGGGGTGCGCCAGTGGCAGTGGGTGTCGATGAAGGCAGGCAGCACGGTACGGCCCTTGGCGTCGAGCACCGTCTCCCCTTCCGGGACAAGCAGCCCCAGGCCGACAGCGGCGATCTTGCCGTCGCACAGCCAGACCTCAACAGGTTTGCCGGCGCTGTTCTTTGCGTTGCGGATCAGCATGGTGGAAACCTCCTTACCATTTCCTTTTGCCCAAAGGCCCCTAGGGTATTTGGGCAAAAAAAAACTTTTCCCAAAAGGGAAAAGTCAAAAAGTCACACTCAAATCAACGGCGGGAAAAAACACTGCACCGTGAATTTTGAAGCAAGAAACAAACTGCATCATCATTCTGGCAAGCTCCTTCCCGTCATTTTTACATAGGTTTTACTTATTGTACCATGCACACGCGGCAGTGTCAATGCAAACGCCCGGATTGCGAAAGTAGGGATTTCCTGAATTTTTGCGCCGACTTTTGTACAAATTGATAAAAGTGTATTTACAGCGTGTGCCGATGCGGCCAACCTTACAGCACCCCCCCCTCGTTTTTGTGTGGTTTGGGTTCAGTATACCGCGCAGCGCGATTTTTTGCAAGCATTGCACCCGGCACAAAAATATGCTATACTATAAATCATTATGGTGAAGTTAAGAGGAATGAACTATGGGCCTTTGGGAAGATGCAAAAAATATCCGCGATAAAGACCCCGCCGCGCGCAATGTGGCGGAGGTCATTATCCTGTATCCCGGCCTTCATGTGCTGGTCACGCACAAGATTGCACATTTTTTGTACAACCATAAGTGTTTTTTTCTGGCGCGGTTCGTCAGCCAGCTGGCACGCCACCTGACCGGCATTGAAATTCACCCCGGCGCCAAAATCGGCCGCAAGCTCTTTATCGACCACGGCATGGGCATCGTCTTTGGCGAGACGGCGGAAATCGGCGACAACTGCACGATCTACCACGGTGTGACCCTGGGCGGCACCGGCAAGGATACCGGCAAGCGCCACCCGACGCTGGGCAACAACGTCCTGATCGGCGCGGGGGCCAAGGTGCTTGGCCCGGTTTATATCGGTGATAACGTCCGTGTCGGCGCGGGCAGTGTGGTGTTGAAAAACCTGCCCGCCAACGCCACTGCCGTCGGCGTCCCCGCCGAGGTCGTGCGGGTCGGCAGCGTCAAGTGCGTCCCGGCGGACGACCTGGATCAGCAGGATCTGCCGGATATCGTCAACCAGCGTATCTCCGAACTGGAAGCCCGCCTGAGCCGCTTAGAGGCCGAAAAGCAGGGCGAGTTCCCGCCGGATAAGCCGAAACAGAAATAATAAAAACCGCACGCCGTGAAATTTACGGCGTGCGTTTTTTGTCAGTATGGCTTCCCCAGAGGGGGGAAGCTGTCAGCGGCCCCGCCCGCTGACTGATGAGGGGCAAACTTACCGGGAATTTCCCACTGACGGGCAATAGGGCAAACCCGCCCCTCATCCGCCCTCGGTCGGGGCCTCGGGCACCTTCCCCCACGGGGGAAGGCAATCAACTCATTTCAAATTCCGCAAATCTCCGCTCTCGCGGAAATCTTCATAGTCCAGAGACAGTGACGGGCTGTAATAGGGGTCGTGCAGGATGTTGTCCCTGCCGTGTACGGCATACAGGCGGTCGTGCTCGGCGTCAAAACGAGCTTTTTTGGCCGGGTCGTTCTCGTCCGAGCCGCGGCTCTTGCTCTCATAATGGTAAAGCTCGGCATAGGGCGTCCAGACGATGCGGTAGCCGGCATCCCGCACCCGCAGGCAGAAGTCCACGTCGTTGTAGGCGACGGTGAACTCCTCGTCCAGGCCATGCATTTCGTCATAAACGGCGGTGCGCACCAGCAGGCAGGCGGCCGTCACGGCCGAAAAATCCTGCACGGTGGCCAGGCGGAACATATACCCGCTGCCGCCGCGCTTGTGGTACTTGTGGCTGTGGCCCGCGTAGCCGCCCAGCCCGGTGATGATGCCTGCGTGCTGGATCGTGTCGTCAGGGTAGTAGAGCATCGCGCCGCAGATGCCGACACCGGGCTGGCTGCACTCGCCCACCATCTGGGTGAGCCAGTCGCCGTTGATGACCTCGACGTCGTTGTTCAGCAGCAACAGATACTTGCCCGCAGCGTACTTGCGGCCAAAATTGTTGATGCGGCTGAAATTGAACCCGCCCTTGTAGGTCACGACCCGGGCGCGGTCGTAGCGGTCGGGCAGCTTTTTGTAGTAGGCCGCCGTGGCGGGGTCGGTGGAGTTGTTCTCGATGATGATGACCTCGAAATTTTCGTAGGTCGTCTTGGCGTAGATGCTGTGCAGGCATTTTTCCAGATCGTCGGTGTGATCTTTGTTGGGGATCAAAATAGACACGAGTGGCTGCGGCTCCGGGATGTCCCAGACGACGTGGCAGGTGCCGGGGAAGCGCCCGGTCTCCACCCTGCCCTGCCGCCCGGTGGCGGCCAGGTGGTCCGCCACAGCGCGCTGGGCGGCCTGCTCGACATAAGGCTTGGCCGCTGTGCCGCCGCTGGTGGATGCCGCGTGTACACGCCAGTAGTAGAGCACCTGCGGGATGTGCAGCGGCTTGGCTGCGGGGTCAGTGCGCTGCATTTCATCGATGAGGCGCAGGAATAAGTCGTGATCCTGCGCACCGTCGCACGTGGGTCGTTCGCCGCCGACGGCGTCGAACAGTGATTTTTTGAAGACAGCCAGGTGGCAGATGTAGTTGACCGCCATCAGGTACTCGGGCGCGTAGTCGGGCTTGAAGTGGCCGACGCGGGGATGCTCGGGCGTTTTTTCAAACAGGGCCTCGTCGCTGTACGCGAAGGCTGCGCCGCTCTCGGCCAGGGCCTTGCCCATGCAGTAGACGGCGTGGGGGGCCAGCATATCGTCGTGGTCGGCCAGGGCCAGATAGTCCCCGGTGGCGAGTTTGGCGGCCTCGTTTGTGTTGGCGGCGATGCCCTTATTCTCAATTTTGGCGTAGACGATGCGCTTGTCTTGCGCGGCGCGGGCCTGCACGGTTTTGGCAACGTCGGGGTGGGCGTCATCGCTGGCATCCACCAGCACCAGCTGCCAGTTCGGCGCGGTCTGGGCCTGCACGCTGTTCAAAAACTGCTGCAAAAACTGCGGTGGCGTGTTGTACAGCGGCGTCAGGATGCTGATGGTGGGCCAGGTCTTAGCGGCCGGGTCGGCACGCTGAGCGTCTAATGTCTGTTTTGCGGGCAGGTACCGCGCTTTTTTGCCGAAGAACCGCCGTTTAAAAAAGCCGACGGCCCGCCCGGCCATGACGCCGACGCCCTGTTCTTTCGTCAGGGTTCGCGCATAGCCGAACAGCTCTTTGATGCGTTTTGTCTCAAGGCTCATGGGGTGGCTCCTCATAAAAGCAATCTTTGTGCCAGAGTTGGGGGTTCGTGTCGATATACTGCCAAATTTGTGCGTAGCCATGTTCGGTGCGTACAACATGGTCATGGAAAGATTTTTGCCAGATGGGGCAGCCAATCGCTTTCGTGACAGCCTCTTTCATCTGTTTGATGACCAGTGAAATTGTAGGGGCGCACAGTGTGCGCCCGCCCTGTTCCCGCTGAATCAACAACAATAAATGAACATGATTTGGCATTACGGCATATTTTATTAACTTTACTGCGGGATGCCGAATGGAAATCTGCAAAATGGCATCTTCAACGGCTTTCCCGTAAGGCGATAACTCCGGGGCAAGGCGCGGGCGCACACTGTGCGCCCCTACATCCTCAACCGCCGTAAGGACATCGCTTTTCCACAAAATTTTCTGCCGCCCATGCGTGCAAATCGTGATGAAATACGCACCGTTTTGGGCGTAATCGTACTCCGTAAGGCGGTTAATTTTCCGTTTTGGCTTCATCACTTCAACCCGAAATTCTCAAACAGATTGTTGAAATGTGGGTTGTAATAAGGGTCGTAATTGTCGATATACTGCTGATATTTTGCGTAGAAATTCGCTTTTTCCCGCTCGTAGCGCTTGGTGTTCTCGCTCAAGGTGTCAAGGCCTCGGCTCTTGCTCTCGTAATGGTAGGCCTCGGCGCGGGGCGTGTAGATGTTCAAAAGGCCTTTCCGCCACAGCTTCAGGCAGTAGTCCACGTCGTTGTAGGCAACGGCGAACTTTTCCTCGTCCAGGCCGCCAAATGCACGGTAGAGCGCTGTTTTCGTCATCAGGCAGGCACCGGTCACGGCCATGTAATCCTGCGTCGTGACCAGGCGGTACATATCGCCGACGGCCGTGCGGGGGTAACTCTTGTGGCTGTGGCCCGCGCTGCCGTTGATGCCCATGAGCACGCCCGCGTGCTGGATCGTGTCGTCAGGGTAGTAGAGCTTCGCGCCCACCGCGCCCACATCGGGCCGCTGGCTGTAACTCAGCAGTTCGCGCAAAAAGTCGGGCGACAAAATCTCGATATCATTGTTCAGTAGCAGCAGGTGCTCACCCTCGGCAAACGTCGCGCCAAAGTTGTTGATAGCCGAGAAATTGAACGGGCCTTTCCCCTCAAACGTTACGACCCTGCAGGTCGGGAACTTATCGTGCAGCGTCTTGTAATACTCGAATGTCGCCGGGTCAGTGGAGTTGTTCTCGATGACGATGGCCTCAAAATTGTCATACCCGGCGTTTTTGTACAGACTTGTCAGGCAGCGGTCCAGGTCGTCGGTGTGGTCCTTGTTGGGAATCAGCACGCTGATTTTCGGGTGGCCGGTCAGCTCGTACTTGACCTGGAACGCGCCGGGTGCATCGGGCACAGCCATGGCGTGCCCCGGCAGGCTGAGACGTTCGAGCTGCGCGTCGATGGCCCGCTCCCCTGCCGCGATGGCGTAGGGCTTGGCCTCCATGCCAGCGGCAGTGGAACCCGCGTGGCCGCGCCAGATGTAGAGCACTTTCTTGATATGCTCGATGCGCTGTGCTTTTTCAGTCAGGCGCAGAATCAAATCGTGGTCCTGTGCGCCGTCAAACTCTTTCGATTCATAGGCCCCGGCGGCATCCAGCAGCGGGCGGCTGAACACGGCCAGATGGGTAATGAAGTTGACCCCGCGCAGGTAGTCCGGCGCAAAGTCGGGCTTGAAGTGGTAGCCGCCCAGCTCCTTCAAATCGGCGGAGAGGACAATTTCATCACTGTACACAAAATCTGCACCGGTGTTTTGGATGGTCTGCACAACCTCGAACAGTGCGTTTAAATACAGTACGTCGTCGTGGTCCAGCAGGGCAATAAAATCGCCGGTGGCCAGCTCGAACCCACGGGTCGTGTTGGCTGCAATGCCGCCGTTCTCAATCGGTTCATAGACGATGATGCCGGGCACGGCCTTGGGCAGGCGGCTTTCCAGCCGCTTGTCGGCGTCGCTGGCGTCCACCAGCACCAATTCCCAGTTCGTGTAGGTCTGTTTAACGACACTTTGCAGCATTTCGTCAAAAAATTTCGGCGGCGTGTTGTACAGCGGGACGATGATGCTGACCTTCGGCCCCTGCAAATGTGCAGCGCGTTGGGCTTTCAGCTCCCGGCGCAGCGGGATATCTGCCCGGTGCCGCCAATCATCGTGGTGCATCGCCAGCCCGACGCGGAATTTCACATCACGCCACAGCTGTTCAGCGCCCTGCTCCCGCAGGGTCTTGGCGCTGCGGCCGGCCAGATCCCGCAGGTGGGCGGGATTCAAAAGCCGCCGCGCCATGCCGCCCACACTGTCCTGTACGGCCAGATCGGCGGGGCGCTCGTTGTCGGGTTTCTTATGGGAAGTTTCAGGCATTATTTATTCCTCGGTGACTTTTGCCGGCATGGCGTCCTTTTTCTCGAATTTGCGGTACTCGGCCGTGATCTCCTTCGTCGGGCCTAAGCGGCGCAGATGGCCGTGGTCGAGCCAGGCGACCTTGTTGCACATACGCTCAATCTGGTCAATGGAGTGGCTGACCAAAATGACCGTGGTACCGCCGGAAAGAAGCTCCGCCATCCGCTTCTCACACTTTTCCTGAAACAGGAAATCACCCACCGACAGAATCTCGTCGGCAATCAGGATATCGGGCTTCGTCATCGTCGCCACGGCGAAGGCCAAGCGCGCCACCATGCCGGAAGAGTAGTTTTTTAGCGGTACGTCGAGAAAATCCTGCAATTCGCTGAACTCGACGATATCGTCAAATTTTGAGTCGATGTACTTGGGCGTGTAGCCCAGCACCGTGCCGTTTAAATAGATGTTCTCCCGCGCGGTCAGGTCCATGTCAAAGCCCGCGCCCAACTCAATCAGCGGCGCAATCGTGCCGTTGACCGTGACGCGGCCCGCGCTGGGCTTATACACGCCGGAAATGACTTTCAGCAGCGTGGACTTGCCGCTGCCGTTTAAGCCAATCAGGCCGTAGAAATCGCCGGGCATGATATCAAACGATACATCGTCCAAAGCAAAGAACTCGTCAAAGCGCACGCCACCGTGCAGCAGCGCCACGAAATACTCTTTCAGGCTCTCGTGCTTTTCTTTGGCAAGGTTGAAGCGCATCGAAACATGGTCGATGGAGATAATGGGTTTCTGCTCTGCCATTTCGATGCCCCCTTACATGTACAGGACGAATTTGTCCTGGTTCTTTTTAAAGACGCAGACGCCCAGCCCCAGGCTGAGTGCGGCGCAGAGGAACGGAATGAGCACCATGTTCGGGGTCAGCCCCTCGCCCCACATGACGCAGGAACGCACCGAGGTGATGTACCAGTAGATGGGGTTCAGGTTGATGATGTACTGCATCCAGCTTTCCATCTGGCGCGGGTCGTAGAAGATGGCGCTGCCGTAGACGAGCAGGGTGCAGAACACTTCCCAAATGTGCATGATATCGCGCACAAAAACGTAGAGCGTTGACAAAATCAGCCCGATGCCCAGGCTGAAAATAAACAGCATGACGATAGGATAGACGGCCAGCAGTACGGTCTTGACCGAAATGTGCGACCAGGTTAGCAGCGCCACGATGAAGAGCGCCACCAGGCTGAAGAAAAAGTTGACCAGCGCAAAGCAGCACTTTTCCAGCGGAAAAATGTACTTAGGGATGTACACTTTTCGCAGCAGCGGGCCGTTTTTCAGCACGCTCTCCATGGCCATGGTCGTACTCTCGCGGAAGAAGTTGAACATCAGCTGGCCGATGATGAGGAACAGCGGGAAATCCTCAATGCCCTGGCCGCGCTGGTTGAACAGCGCACCGAACACGGCCCACATGACCAGGCAGGTCAGCAGCGGGTTCAGCACGCTCCAGGCTACGCCCAGCACGCTGCGGCGGTATTTCAGCTTGAAGTCGCGGGTGATAAGATTTTGCAGCAGGTAGCGGTACTTCCAGAAGCCTGCAAAGGTGTTTTTCAGATTTTGCACAGCTTATCCTCAATATTTTTCAAAATACTCGAACTTCTGCTCGGCGAAGGGGGTGTGCTCCTTGTCCTTGGCGCTGGTCTTGTGCGCACAGCCGCAGTCAGGCCACTGCACGTTGACGGTCGGGTCGTCGTACGGGATGCCGCCCTCGGCAGTCGGGTCGTAGACGTCGGTGCATTTGTAGCAGAACTCGGCCACGTCAGACAGCACGACAAAGCCGTGGGCAAAGCCCTCGGGAATCCAGAGCATCTTTTTATTCTCGGCGGACAGCGTCACGCCCACCCACTTACCAAAAGTTTTGCTGTTGGGGCGGCAGTCCACGGCGACGTCGAATACCTCGCCCAGGGTCACGCGGACAAGCTTGCCCTGGGTGTGCTTGGTCTGGAAGTGCAGACCGCGCAGCACGCCCTTGGTGGAGCGGCTCTGGTTGTCCTGCACGAAGGGCTTGCCGATACCGGCAGCGGCGAACTCGTCAATTTGGTAGGTCTCCATGAAATAGCCGCGGTCATCGCCAAAGACGGTCGGCTCAATGATCTGCACTTCAGGAATCTCAGTCTTGATAAAATTAAACTTGCCCATGGTTGGAATCTCCTTTTTCTATATTTCATAGGACAGTATATACATAGCGATACAGGTTATATTATACTCCATTATAGCGCATTGGGCAAGATGGCAGTAAAATTTTGTCGCTGCTGTAACAATACGTCCGTCTTTTCCGTCTTGTAGGGTGAGGGCAGATGTGCTATGATAATACGAAATGAAAGGATGGTGCGGCAGATGACAAAACGCGAAGCACGCGCACAGGCCAGGACCCTGCGTGCGGCCCTGGATATGCAGGCCGTGGGGCGCGGCATGGCGGCAGTGCTCTTTCCCCTGCCCTGCTGGGCGGCGGCAGGCACGGTGCTGGCCTTTGCAGCCATGCCGGATGAGCCGGATACAGCGGCGATTTTGCGCCAGGCGCTGACGGACGGCAAACACCTGCTGCTGCCCCGCGTGTTGAGCAAAACGGCCATGGACTGGGTGGAGATCCCGGATTTGGCTCTGTTGCGTCCCGGCGCTTTTGGGATTTTAGAGCCGCCCGCCGACTTGCCCGCTGCCGATCCGGCAGCCTTTGCGCGGCCGCTGGCGCTGATTCCCTGTCTGGCTGCTGGCCGCGACGGCGTGCGCCTGGGGCGCGGCGGAGGGTATTATGACCGCTTTTTGGCACACTATAAAGGGGCAAAGCTGCTGCTCTGCCCCGAAGCGGTGCTGACGGATACCCTGCCCTGCGACGATTGGGACGCCCATTTTGCGCCCGAAGAAATTTTGACCGAGAAAGGAATACAAGTATGAAGAAGCTGCTTTTTGCAACAGCCCTGCTGGCCGCACTGCTTTTGAGCGCCTGCGGCGGCAAAACCAACGACGATGATTTTATGAACAAGCCCACCGTGACGCCCGAACCGGGCATGGAGATCGACCCGGAATTTGGTGTTGACCCCGAGTCAGAAACCGATGAAAATGCCCAGCCGGCACCGGACGCCGAGCTGAGCGATATGGTGGACGCGATCTATAAGCTTCAGCCGGTGGAGCTGATGGGCATGGAGACAACGGCCATCGACCTGACCGACGAGACCTGGTATGGCTACCTGGCCGGGCTGACCGCCGACAATGTGGGCAAGGTGGACGCGGCTGTCATCAGCGAGCCGATGACCGGCAGCCAGGCGTACAGCCTTGTGCTGCTGCGCCTCAGGGACAAGGCCGATGCCCGCGAGGTCGCCGATTCGATGGAGGAAAATATCAGCATGCGCAAGTGGGTCTGCGTGGAGGCAGATAAGGCCCGCGTGGTCAGCTTTGATAATAAGCTGCTGTATGTCATGGCAGACAGTGAACTGGTCGATGTCGATCTGTTAGCGGATGCTGCTGCAAAAGCCTTTAATGCGACATTCGATGTCGATGATTCCCTCGTCAATGAGGACGAGAGCGAGCTGCCCCCGGAGCTGCTGTCCGCCCCGGCGGTGGAGGGGTAATAAAAAGTCCCGTGTGGAAAACCACGCGGGACTTTTTTGTGCCTGCTTACAGGAAAATATACTTCAAAATAAACAGCACGGTCAGCACATACATCAGGGGGCTGATCTTCTTCTCCTTGGCCTTGCCGGTCAGGACGTTGATCAGCGTCCAGGAGATGACGCCGATGGCGATGCCCTCGGAAATGCTGTACGCCAGCGGCATGATGAGGATAGTCAGGAACGCCGGGATGGCATCGGTCATGTCGTCAAAGTTGATCTTGGCGACAGCGCCCATCATGTAGAAGCCGACGACGATCAGTGCCGGGGCGGTGGCGAAGGAAGGAATCGTCAGGAACAGCGGGCTGAAGATGCTGGCCAGCAGGAACAGCACCGCGGTGGTGGCAGCGGTCAGACCGGTGCGGCCGCCGACGGTGACGCCGGAAGAGCTTTCAACATAGGTCGTGGTGGTGGAGGTGCCCAGCACAGCGCCGGCACTGGTGGCGATAGCATCCGCCAGCAGTGCGCCCTTGATGCGGGGCAGCTTGCCTTCCTCGTCCAGCATATCGGCCTTGGAGGCAACACCGATCAGGGTGCCCAGGGTGTCGAACAGGTCAACAAACAGGAACGCGAACATGACGACAATGAAGTTGGTGATGTTGAAGTTGGTGAAATCCAGATGGAACACCTGGCCGAAGGTCTCGCCCAGGGCGGAAAAGTCGAGGCTGACAAAAGCCGTGGGGATGACGGAGTACATACCGGCGTCCACATCGGGGACATAGATGCCGGTCAGCTCACAGACGATGCCCAGCGCCCAGGTCAGCAGGATGCCGTACAGGATAGCACCCTTGACGTGCTTGATGAGCATGACGGCAATCAGCAGTACGCCGATCAGGGTCAGCAGTGCGCCAATGCCGACGCTGTGGAAGGTTTCGCCCTTGAAGTGCTGGTAGGTCAGCAGCGTGGAGTCGCTGTTGACGATGAGCTTGGCGTTCTGCAGGCCGACGAAGGCGATGAACAGGCCGATGCCGACGCTGACCGCAGATTTCAGGGTCATGGGGATGGCGTTGAAGATGGCCTCGCGCACATTGGTCAGGGACAGCACGATGAACACGATGCCCTCAACAAAGACGGCCAGCAGGGCCATCTGCCAGGAGTAGCCCATCGTCAGCACGACGGTGTAGGCAAAGTAGGCGTTCAGGCCCATGCCGGGGGCCAGCGCAAACGGATAGTTGGCCAGGAATGCCATGAGCATCGTGCCGAGGAAGGATGCCAGTGAGGTGGCAATCAGCACCGCCTTGGCGTCCATACCGGCCGCAGACAGGATGTTGGGGTTGACCGCAAGGATGTAAGCCATCGTCATAAAGGTCGTGATACCGGCCATGACTTCGGTCTTGACATCGGTGTGGTTCTCTTTCAGGTGGAAGAGTTTTTCCATGATGTACCTCCGATTTTAGGTTGTATCGTCCTGTTGTGCCTATTTTGTAACCGCAAAAGCACAACGGTTTTATTGTACACCCGGGATACACATTTGTAAATGGGCAAATGGAGATTGTTGTGGGGGAACAAAAAAAGGAGCCGCGCTCCTTGCGAAGCACGGCTCCCCTATTGCGGATGCAATCAAGCCTTGGCGGCCTTGATCTCCTTGATGAGTTCGGGAACGACCTTGTACAGATCGCCGACGATGCCGTAGGTGGCAACGTCGAAGATGGGGGCGTTCTCGTTCTTGTTGATGGCGATGATGTTCTCGGAGTCCTGCATACCGGCAACGTGCTGGATGGCACCGGAAATGCCCAGGGCAACGTAGATGCGGGGATGCACGGTCTTACCGGTCTGGCCGACCTGGTGGTCAGCAGACAGCCAGCCCTCATCGGTGACGGCACGGGAAGCACCGACAACACCGCCCAGAGCCTCGGCCAGCTCCTCAGCCAGCTTGATGCCCTTCTCGGGGTCAGCGGAGATACCGCGGCCGACGGCGACGACAACGTCAGCACCGATCAGGTCGACGAGCTTCTCAGCGCTCTTCTTGATGTCGAGCACCTGAACATGGATGTCGTCGGCAGTCAGAGCGGGCGCAACATTCTCGATGACGACCTTGTCAGCACCGGCCTGGTCAAACGCCTGCATCTGCATGACGCCGGGGCGGACGGTGGACATCTGCGGGCGGAAGCGCGGGCAGATGATGGTAGCCATCAGGTGGCCGCCGAATGCGGGGCGGGTCATCTTCAGGTTGGTGTTTTCCTCGAACTTGGTGTTGTCCACATCAATGTTGGAGGTGGTGCGCAGGAAGTTCTTGTACTTCTCGACATCGACGTCCAGATGGGTGCAGTCGGCGGTCAGGCCGGTGTGCAGGCGGGCTGCGCAGCGGGGGCCGAGGTCACGGCCCAGGTTGGTCGCGCCGATCAGCATGATCTCGGGCTTCTTGTCCATGATGAGGTCGCACAGCGCCTTGGCATAGCCATCGGTGGTGTAGTCCTTCAGCAGGGGGCTGTCGATATTGTAAACACGGTCAGCGCCGTAGCCGCCCAGAGTCTTGAGGTCAGCCTCAGCCAGGCCGCTGCCCATGACAACGCCAGCCAGCTCAACGCCAAGGTCGTTGGCCAGCTTGCGGCCCTCGCTCAGCAGCTGATAGCTGATGGACTGGATCTCGCCTTCGCGCTGCTCGCAGAAAACCCACACGCCCTTGAAGGCGGCGGTGTCCATTGCATTGAATTCAGCCATTGTTCGTTTCTCCTTCCTCAAATCAGGTGCTTGTCGTTCAGGATGCCGACCAGCTGGGCAGCGTCCTCGACCTTGATGCCGGCGCCCTTGACCGGAGGAGCAAAGGACTTGTAAACGTTCGTCGGGGAGCCCTTCAGGCCGATGGTATCGGTCTCGATGAGCGGGTCATCCTTCAAAGCGTTGTAGTCAAAGACCTCGAGCGGCTTGTCGTAGCACTCGAAGATGCCGGAAACGCTCATGTAGCGCGGGGTATTCAGCTCCTTGATGCAGGTCAGCAGGCAGGGAGTCTGAACCTTCAGTTCCATGTAGCCGTCCTCCAGCTGACGCTTGACAGTCAGGGAGTTGCCATCCTTCTGGATGTCGGTGACATAGGTGACCTGGGGCAGGTGCAGCTTCTCAGCGATCTGGGGGCCGACCTGGGCGGTGTCGCCGTCGATGGCCTGACGGCCGCAGAAAACGATATCCTCGGGGCCGACGCCAATCTTGTTGACGGCAGCAGCCAGGATCTGAGAGGTGGCGAAGGTGTCGGAACCGCCGAACTCGCGGCCGGAAACCAGCACGCCGCGGTCAGCGCCGCGGGCCATCAGCTCACGCAGCATACCCTCTGCCGGCGGCGGGCCCATGGTGACGACGACGACTTCGCAGCCGGTCTCGTCTTTCAGCTGCAGGGCAGCCTCAACGGCGTTGAGGTCATCAGGGTTGGTGATGGTCGCCATTGCGGAACGATCCATCGTGCCGTCAGCCTTGACAGCGACCTTGCCCTGCGTATCGGGAACCTGTTTGACACAAACGATTGCTTTCATTACGTCTGTCCTCCTTACTTCAGCAGCGCGCCGCCGATGACCATCATCTGAACTTCGCTGGTGCCCTCGTAGATCTCGGTGATCTTGGCATCACGCATCATGCGCTCGATGGGGTAATCGCGGGTGTAGCCGTAGCCGCCGAACAGCTGCAGGCAGCGGCGGGTCACGTCGCTGGCGGTGCGGGCGGCAATGAGCTTGGCCTCAGCAGCCTCGACGCTGTAACGAACCTTCTGGCCGTCCATGGCAGCCTGCTTCTTCTGGGCAGCTGCGTAGACCAGATACTTGGCAGCGTCAACGCGGGCCTTCATCTCGGCCAGCTCAAACTGGGTGTTCTGGAACTGTGCGATGGAGCGGCCAAACTGCTTGCGCTCCTTGACATAGGCGACGGTCTCGTCGATGGCGCCCTCGGCAATGCCCAGAGCCTGGGAAGCGATGCCGATACGGCCGCCGTCCAGCGTAGCCATGGCCAGCTGGAAGCCCTTGCCCTTCACGCCCAGCAGGCGATCCTTCGGGATGATGCAGTCTTCCATGATCAGCTCGCAGGTGGAAGAACCGCGAATGCCCATCTTGTCCTCGGGCTTGCCGACCTTGAAGCCGGGATCGGTGCGCTCAACGATGAAAGCGCTGATTTCCTTCTGCTTGCGGCCGCGCTTGTCGGTGACAAAACCGGTGACGGCGATGATGATGAACACATCGGCAAAACCGGCGTTGGTGATGAAGATCTTGGAGCCGTTCAGCTTCCAGTGGTCGCCCTCGTCAACGGCGAAGGTCTGCTGGCCCTGGGCGTCGGTACCGGCACCGGGCTCGGTCAGGCCGAAAGCGCCGATCCACTCGCCGCTGCACAGCTTGGGCAGGTACTTTTCCTTCTGGGCGGGGGTGCCGTTCTCGTAGATAGGCGCAGCGCACAGAGAGGTATGGGCAGACAGGATAACACCGGTCGTGCCGCAAACCTTGGACATCTCCTCAACCGCCATGACGTAGGACAGCACGTCGCCGCCTGCACCGCCAACGGACTTCGGGAAATAAATGCCCATCATGCCCAGCTTAGCCATCTTCTCAACGGTCTCTTTGGGGAAGTACTCCTCCGCGTCGACCTTCTTGGCCAGGGGCTTGACTTCGTTCTCAGCAAACTCCTTGTACATCTTCTGGACCATTTGCTGCTGTTTAGACAGAGTAAAATCCATTACTTAATCCTCCCTATATCAACAAACGCGGCCCGGCACGGTACATTGCCGCGCCAGGCGCGTAAGTTTACGAAATTACAGAGCGTCGACCGGGGTCTTGGTGCGGTCAGCGTTGTAGACGTAGAAGCCCTTGCCGGTCTTGCAGCCCAGGTTGCCGCCGCGGACCATCTTGCGAATCAGCGGGCAGGCACGGTACTTGCTGTCGCCGGTCTCCTTGTACAGAACGTCCATGATGGCCAGGCAGATATCCAGACCAACAAAGTCACCCAGCTCCAGGGGGCCCATCGGGTGGTTGGCACCCAGCTTCATGGCGGTGTCGATACCGGCGATGTCGGAGACACCCTCCATCTTGATGAAGGCGGCCTCGTTGATCATCGGGATCAGGATGCGGTTGACGACGAAGCCGGCAGCCTCGTTGACCTGAACCGGGCTCTTGCCGATCTCGGTGCTGATTTTCTTGATGGCCTCAACGGTCTCAACGGGGGTGTTGACACCGGCGATGACCTCGATGAGCTTCATGCGGTCAGCAGGGTTGAAGAAGTGCATACCGACCAGAGGACGAGACAGGCCCTTGCCGATCTCGGTGATGGACAGAGAAGAGGTGTTGGAAGCGAAAACGCACTCGGGCTTGCAGATCTTATCCAGCTCACCAAAGGTGGTCTGCTTGACCTTCATATCCTCAAAAGCAGCCTCCACGATCAAGTCGCAGTCAGCGCACAGATCCTCTTTCAGGCCAGCGGTGATAGCAGCCATGCGGCGGTCGACTTCAGCCTGATCCAGCTTGCCCTTGGCAACCAGCTTGGCATAGCCAGCGGCAATCTTGTTCTTGCCGCCCTCGGCCCACTCCTGCTTGATGTCACACAGAGCAACGGTGTAGCCCTCGACCTGTGCGAAAGCCTTTGCAATACCCTGGCCCATAGTGCCAGCGCCAATAACGCCTACCTTCATAGTAGTTACCTCCAATTTAAGATAAAAGATAATAGATAAAAGACAATAAAACCGGTGTGCGCGCTGCGCACGATTTTAAGATTTATCTAAAATTAGTTGTTCGTGAAAACCGGCTTCGGTTTCGGCTTCTCGCGGCTCAGGAAGCAGCCCATGCCCTCGACCTGATCGTGGGTCTCGAAGCAGTCGCCAAACAGCTTCTCCTCGACTTCAACAGCCTTCTCGATGGGCAGGCTGATACCATCGTTGATAGCCTTTTTGCAGTTGCGCACGGCGATGGGAGCGTTCTTGGCAATTTTGCCAGCCAGCTTCAGTGCGGCGGGCATCAGCTCTTCCTGGGTGTACACAGCGTTCACCAGGCCGATGCGCAGGGCTTCGTCCGCCTTGATGTTCAGGGCAGAGTAGACCAGCTGCTTTGCCATGCCCATGCCGACGAGACGTGCCAGGCGCTGGGTGCCGCCGAAGCCCGGGGTGATGCCCAGGCCCACTTCCGGCTGGCCGAACACGGCGTTGTCGGAGCAGAGGCGGATATCGCAGCTCATGGCCAGCTCATTGCCGCCGCCCAGCGCGAAGCCGTTGACAGCTGCGATGACAGGCAGCGGGAAATGCTCGATCATCAGGAACACATCGTTGCCCAGCTTGCCGAAAGCCTCGCCCTCGGCCTTGGTCATAGTGGACATGGAGCCGATGTCAGCACCGGCAACGAAGCTCTTGTCGCCAGCGCCGGTCAGCACGACACAGCGGACGGTGTTCTGATCGATGGCCTCAAAGGCGGCCTTCAGGTCAGCCAGAACCTCCGGATTCAGCGCGTTCAGCGCCTTCGGGCGGTCGATGGTCAGGACGGCAACGGCGTCCTGAATTTCGGTAGTAACAAAGGACATTTTTAATTCCTCCGGTAATTACATCTCAACGATGGTGGCGCAGCCCATGCCGCCGCCGATGCACAGGGTAGCCAGGCCCTTGTGAGCGCCGCGATGCTTCATGGCGTACAGCAGGGTGACCAGAATACGGGCGCCGGAAGCGCCGACGGGGTGACCCAGAGCGATAGCGCCGCCGTTGACGTTCAGCTTCTCCTGGTCAAAGCCCAGAGCCTCGCCGACTGCCACGGACTGAGCGGCGAAGGCCTCGTTGGCCTCGACCAGATCCATGTCGGCAACGGTCAGGCCGGTCTTGGCCATGACCTTCTTGGTGGCGGCGATGGGGCCCAGGCCCATGACCTCAGGCTCAACACCGGCCAGAGCGCCGGCAACCCAGGTAGCCAGAGGCTCAACGCCCAGCTCCTTGGCCTTCTCCTCGCTCATGATGACCAGAGCGGCAGCGCCGTCGTTGATGGCGGAGGAGTTGGCGGCGGTGACGATGCCGTCCTTCTTGAAGCAGGGCTTCAGCTTGCCCAGAACCTCCATGGAGCTCATGCGGGGGCCTTCGTCGGTATCAAACACGGTGTCGCCCTTCTTGCCCTTGATGACAACGGGAACGATCTCGTCCTTGAAAGCGCCGTCGGCGATAGCCTTAGCGGCCTTCTCCTGAGAATGGAAGGCAAACTCGTCCAGCTGCTCACGGCTGATGGGGTTGTAGCCGTACTTCTTCTGGTAGGTCTCGTTGGTGCAGACGTTCTCGGCGGTCATGCCCATGTGCATGTTGAAGCCGGTGGCATCCCACAGAGCGTCGTTGACCATCGTGTCGACCAGCTCGCTCTTGCCCATGGGGGAGCCCATGCGGTAGCCATAGCGGCCCTTCATCATGGCAAACGGGGCCATGTCCATGTTCTCCATGCCGCCTGCAACGACGATGTCGGCATCGCCGGCCTCGATCATCTGGGCAGCCATGTTGACACAGTTCAGACCGGAGCCGCAGACCACGTTGACGGTGACGGCGGGGGTCTCGATGGGCAGACCAGCCTTCAGAGAAGCCTGACGTGCAACGTTCTGGCCCAGGCCAGCCTGGATAACGCAGCCCATGTAGACATGGTCGACCTGCTCGGGCTTGACGTGTGCGCGGTCCAGAGCCTCCTTGATGACAATGGAGCCCAGCTCTGCAGCGGGGACATTGGCGAGGGTGCCGCCGAACTTACCGATGGCAGTACGGCAGGCGCTGGCAATGACGATCTTTTTCATAAGTAGCCTCCTAAAATAAGTCTCTTTTGGATGGACTATTGAGTAACTATCTATCTTCAAGCCGACGATACGTGCGGCATGAATGCGCTATAACTCCCCTGCTTCCCTCTTGACGATGAGGGCCTTTTCAACGTTGCGGGGCACAAAGCGGGAAACATCCTGCCCATAGTGGGCAGCCTCCCGCACGATGGTGGAGGAAAGGTAACTCCACTTGATGGCCGTCGCCAGGAACACTGTCTCGATCTCGGGCATCATGGCGAAGTTCGTGTGGGCCAGCTGAATCTCATTCTCGAAATCCGTGACTGCCCGCAGGCCGCGCACCATGACGGTCGCGCCCTTCTGCTTGGCGAAGCTGACCGTCAGGCCGTTGAAGGAGTCGATCTCGACGTTCGGGATATTCTTGCAGGCATCCCGCAGCATGGCAACGCGCTCCTCGACCGTGAAAAGCGGGGTCTTGGCACTGTTGACCAGCACCGCGACAATCACTTTGTCAAACATACGGCTGGAGCGCTTGATAATATCGAGATGCCCGTTGGTGACGGGGTCGAAGCTGCCGGGATACATGGCAATGGTTGGCATGAATGTGTGAACCTTTCGGTTTGGAATAACGCCCTACCTGTTAAAAATTAAACAACTTTAGGGGTAAAGCTAGGCACCTGCGCCGACGCTGGCTCTTTGGTTGTCCATTGGGTCAGGAAGTACGGCGGACTGGTGCCGCTGCGGTCAAGTGTCCTTGAACCGCTACTATAGTTTTACCATCTTGTTAAGGTTTTGTCAATGACGAATTTGTTGAAATTCAGTCAAATTTGAGAAAAAACCCAAGCTGACTACCTATTTATATAGGCAGACGCAGAAAAAAATCTTTTTTGGACAGTTTATCGGCTCAATTTGTAGGGGCGGGCATCGAACCCTGCGAAGCGGGAAACGTCGAAAAAACAATTTTTTAACACCCTTCTCCCCTTCCCCCTCTTGACCCATGGACTATAACGTGTTATTATTTTAACATACGGGGCTTTGAGAGCGTCCCGCGTCTGAAAGAGTAAAACGAGGTGCTGTAAAATGAATTTTGAGGACCTGATCGCAAAAGTAAAGACCTGCGGCAAGCAGAAGCTGGCCGTTGCCGCTGCCGAGGACGACGCTGTCCTGGAGGCTGTTGACGCTGCCCACAAGCAGGGCATCGCCGATGCAATCCTCGTCGGTGACGAGGCAGCCATCCGCAAGATCGCGGCCGAGCTGAACATCGACCTCTCCGACTATGAGATCATCAATGAGCCTGACAAGGTGCAGGCTTCTCTCAAGGCCGTCAAGCTGGCCCACGACGGCGTGGCCAATATGTACATGAAGGGCCTGCTGGATACCAAGACCTTCCTGAAGAGCGTGCTCGACAAGGAAGCCGGCCTGCGCACCGGCAACACCCTGTCCCACGTCGCCGTGTTCGAGGTCAAGGGCATCGAGCAGCTGCTGTTCCTGACCGACGTCGCCTTCATGACCTACCCGACATTGGAAGATAAAGTACATATCATCGAGAATACCGTTGCTGTGGCCCATGCCTGCGGCGTCGAGTGCCCCAAGGTCGCGCCCCTGGCCGCCGTTGAGGTCGTCAACCCGAAGATGCCCTGCACCGTCGATGCCGACGAGCTGCGCAAGATGAATGCCGAGGGCAAGATCACCGGCTGCGTCGTCGACGGCCCCCTGTCCATGGACATTGCCATCGACCCCGAGGCTGCCCACCACAAGGGCGCCCAGGACCGCCCGGCCGCCGGCCATGCGGATATCCTGCTGTTCCCCGACATCCAGGCGGGCAACCTCGTCTACAAGACGCTGGTCCACACCGCCGACTGCAAGAACGGCTGCATCCTGACCGGCACCAAGGTACCCGCCATCCTGACCAGCCGCAGCGATTCCTTCCAGACAAAGGTCAACTCCATCGCGCTGGCCGCTGTTGTCGCGGCTGGACTGAACCAGTAAAAAATGCCTTCCCCCCCCCGAGGGGCTGCGCCCGCAGGCGCGTGTCGGAGCGCAACCGCCGAAGGCGGCTCTTAGCGCGTAGACTGAAGGTGGCCGAAGGCCGGATGAGGGGCGAGTTTGCGGCAGCCATCCATTGGCGGGCAATCACAGTAAGGCTGCCCCTCATCAGCCGCCTGCGGGCGGCAGCCCCCCTTTGGGGGAAGCCAAAGAATGTAAAAGGAGACGTTCACAATGTCCATCAAAACTCTGGTCATCAATCCCGGCTCCACCTCCACCAAGGTCGGTGTGTTCGAGGATGAGACCCTGCTGTTTGAAGAAACGCTGCGCCACCCCACCGAGGAAATCGCCAAGTATGCCAGCGTCATCGACCAGAAGGACTTCCGCAAGGAGATCATTCTGGACTTCCTGAAAGAAAAGGACTGCGATCCCAAGACCCTCAACGTCATCGTGGGCCGCGGCGGCCTGCTCAAACCCATCCCCGGCGGCACCTATGCCGTCAGCGATGCCCTGCTGGCTGACCTGAAGGCTGGTGTCCAGGGCCAGCACGCCTCCAACCTGGGCGGTATCCTTGCCCGCGAGATCGGTGATTCCCTGGGCGTGCCCAGCTACATCGTTGACCCCGTCGTCGTTGATGAATTGACCGATAAGGCGCGCATTTCCGGTATGCCGGAGCTGCCCCGCCGCTCGATCTTCCATGCGCTGAACCAAAAGGCCGTTGCCCGCCGCTTTGCCAAGGAGAACGGCAAGCGCTATGAGGAGCTGAACCTCATCGTCATCCACATGGGCGGCGGTGTCTCGGTCGGCGCCCATGACCACGGCAAGGTCGTGGATGTGAACAACATTCTCGACGGCGAGGGCTGCTTTAGCCCCGAGCGCAGCGGCACCGTGCCTGTCGGTGATCTGGTCAAGATGTGCTTCAGCGGCAACTACACCCAGCAGGAGGTCTACAAGAAGATCTGCGGCAACGGCGGCTTTAACGGCTACCTGCACACCAACGATGCCCGTGAGGTCGGCAAGATGGCGGAGTCCGGCGACGCGCTGGCAAAGCAGGTCTGGGAGGCATTCTTCTACCAGATTGCCAAGGATGCCGGCGCTATGGCCGCTGTCCTGCACGGCAAAGTAGACCAGATCATCCTGACAGGCGGCATTGCCTACAACCCCTTCACCGCCAAGACCCTGACCGATTACCTCGGCTGGATCGCCCCTGTCACCACCTACCCCGGCGAGGACGAGCTGCTTGCCCTCTGCCAGGGGGCTCTCCGTGTCATGACCGGCGAGGAAGAAGCGAAGAACTACTAATTTAATAATAGTAGTGCCCCTGACAGCAACCATGCTGCCAGGGGCATTTTGCGTTTGTAAGGGGCGGCGTCCTCGACGCCCTACGGTGTGGTGAGAGATATACAGTGCAAGAGCGGCCCGCGCCCCCGGGAGGGATAAATCCCATCCACTGCGACTAAAACAGATGTGCCAACAACTTTTTTACGGCGGGTATCCTGCCGATACGCCAGAACACTACCGCCCCGAGTACCCGCAAAAGGATAGCGTCCACGTCAAACCGGAATGGTGCGGTATCGGTGCGCACAAACAGCTGCGTGACCTCGATCACACTGCCGCCCAACACGGCAAGCCAGACGGCGGCCCCTGCCCCGCGCCAGCGGGGCGAGATGCGCGGCAGCAGCAGAACCGGCACGGAAAACACGAAAAAGTTCAACCAGAAGGCAAAATGTCCGCGGAACGCATACCCGCCGCCGTTCAAGTATCCCTGCCCCGGCACCAGACAGAGCAGGTACTGCATGATTTGCCGAAGCGGCACCAGATTTACATTTGCCTGCCACGACGGGGCGCGCCAGAAATCCAGCACCGGGAACGCTACACATCCGGCAAATGCTGTGGCAAAGTATAAATCGAACAGCCACAGCCCAGCCACGGCCATAGCAGATGCACGGCGAAAGGCCCGCGTTTCCGCCAGGCCATCCGTGCAGAGCAGGCGCAGCAGCCAGAAGGAGAATGTCGCAAAAATAAACGGCAGAACGACAAGCAGTAGCAGAGACGTTACGCTAAGACCAGGGATGCCCGCCCCGCCCATCAACAGCCGCAGAAATTGCAGAGATAAAAACGCTGCGGCAAACAGCAGCAACCCGGCCAGCACTGTGCAGGCACGGCGGCGGCGCAGCTGCGGGCCAAGCTCCCGCGTGTAGCTGGCAAGCTGTTCCGCTGTGCGTGTCTCGGCGGCCTGTACCGCAGGCGGCTGGGGCTGGCTCTCCCCTGCCAGCAGCTCACCAACGCTGACGTCCAAAGCAGCGGCCAACGGCAGCAAAAACGAAACATCCGGCAGGCCCTTTCCTGTCTCCCAACGGCTGACCGCTTTGTCCGTCAGTTGAAGTTTGTCGGCCAGCTGGCGCTGCGTCCAGCCCTTGGCGCGGCGTTCGGCGGCGATAAACGTTCCAATTTTTGTAGCATCCATAAGAAAACCCTCCTGCATTGTTTTGCCCTTATCATAAAGAAACACGCCGATTTTGGCAACCTATGCTTCATAGAATTGCGCAAAATCAGCGTGTGTATGATACTTACTTATTCTGACTTGTTCTCGTTCTTCCCCAATTCCAACTGCCTGAAGCCCTCGCCGTGGACTTCGTTGGATTGGAGCATGATGATGAAACAGCCGGGGTCGATGGCTTGGACAGCGTGCTCGATCTCGTACAGTTGCTTGTTGGAGCAGGCACAGAGCACCACGTCCTTCGGCTGGCCGCCGTAGCCGCCGCGGCCCTGCAAAATCGTCGAGCCGCGGTCCGCTACCCGGTCAATCTCAGCACAGGCGGCCACACCGTCGTCGGTGATGATCATTGCCAGCATCGACGACGAGAAGCCGAACATCATCTTGTTGATGACGGCGGACACAATGAAATTGAACATGATACCGTAGATAATAGAATCCACATCCTGGAAAACCGCGCCGTTGAGCAGAATGACCGCCAGCGCCGCCGCAAAGGTGATGTTGCCAAACGGCAGGTGCGGGTGCTTGGCCTTGATGCCCATGGTGATGAAGTCCAGACCGCCGGTACTGGAATTGTTCATGTAGATCAGTGCGTCGCCGATGCCGCCCACCACGCCGCCGCAGATTGTGGCCAGCAGGCGGTCGCCCTGGTAGACCGGCATGAGCGGCAGCAGATAGTCGGTAAACACCGCAAACAGCACCATGCAGTAGACACTGCGAATAAAGAACGATTTGCCGAGCAATTTATACGTGCAAAGGATAATGGGAATGTTGATGAGCACATTGCTCAAACCCATGGGGATGCCGAACAGGCGGTACAGAATGGCGCAGATGCCCGCAACGCCGGTGACGGGGACTTCGGACGCGACCGCAAAGCTGTAAATGCCCGCCGCCGAGATAAAGCAGCCCAGCATTTGCAGCAGGAAGTTCACGGATTTGTTTTTCGTCATAGGGGATCCTCCTCAACAAAAAGGCCGGGAGCAAACAATGCTGCTCCCGGCCAAGCGTTTTACGCTCAAACGTTCTTTTTAATCTTGGATGCGCTGTATGTGTTCAGGGCGGAACTGTTCAGGTTATGCTCCAGTGCGGCACCGGCGGCGTACAGCTCGCTCTGGATGTCGGTGGACTTCATGCTGCTCAACAGGTCGTACATACTGTTCAGCTCGTCCACAGTGTAGGTCTTGAACGGATCAATCTTACGGGCAACCAGAATCGTCGTGCCCAGGTTGATGGTGGTCCAGTGGTTCAGCCCGGCCGCATCCAGCGGGTCGGTCAGGTTGTTGTACTCGTCGCTGCCGTAGCTGCTCAGGTCGTCCGGCGTGTACAGCTGGGAAGCTGCGTAGTAAACAGCCTGGCTGGCGTCCAGACTGCTGCCCATGGCGGCCATCGCCTGCGGCACATAGGTCATGGCGGCGGTGTACAGGGCGCTGTTGCTGGCGGTCTCGGCGGTGGCGGTCGTATTCAATTCAGCCATGCAGCTTTCGGCGGTGGCCATGATAGCGGCCTTCTGGTCGTCATCGGCCATCGAGTAGGTGGAGTAATCCACCAGCGGGAACTGCACAGCCTCGATGTAGTAGCAGTCGTTGTTGACGAAGTCGGTGTACTCGTCCTCGGCCACAGGCATCGTACCGTCGGGGCCGTAGGTCATCTTCAGCAGAGCCTTGGCCTTCTGGGCGTTGAGCAGGTAGGTCTGCAGACTCGTCTTGGAAATGCCATTGGCGGTATACAGGTCGCCGTTGGTGGACCACAGGTTGTCGGCAGTGTCGGCGGCCTCGGCGGTAGCGGCGTCATCCAGCACGCCGTTCATCTCGGTAAAGCGGCGCTCGACCTCGGCGTAGTAGGAAATGGCGCGGTCGGTCAGCTTGGCAACATACTCACTGCCGGTGGCGGTGACTTCCTCATCACCGATGGTGCCGGTGCAGGTGGCCTTCAGCACGGCCTTGACGTCGGAGGCAGTCTCGCCGGTGGCAAGCTCTGCCGCGTTGGCGGCGGTGTTGTAGGAGTTGTACTGGGCCAGCAGGTAGATACCGGCCGGGATCTCGATCCCGCCGATGGAGCCGACGGTGGACGGCGTGGACATGGCGCAGCCAGCCAGCGCCAGCACCATGGAAACAGCCATGGCAAGGCTGAACAGCTTGGTTTTAATGGAACGCATGGATTTGGTTCTCCCCTTTATGATTGGCTTTGCGGCACAACGCCGCAACATAAATGATATTATACCGCATTTTTGCCGCTATTGCAACCCCTGCGGGGGTGTGATATACTTGTGAAAAATGTGTGAGGGCACCTATGTAGGGGCCGCACATGTGCAGCCCGCAGCTTTCCCGTGAACGACCGCCTGTTTTACACGCAGGGGCTGGGCATACCCGGCCCCTACAAAGCTACCGAGGAGATTCACTATGCTTTTAACCGCCGAACTCGACAGATTATCCGCCACCGATTGGCAGCCGTTTTTTGCGCAGGAGCGGGCAAAGCCGTATTTTGCGGAATTGGACGCCTTTGTGACGGCGGCTGCGGCGGAAAAGACCGTCTACCCCGCGCCGGAAAATATCTTTGCGGCGTTCCGCGCCTGCCCGGCATCGGCGGTGCGGGTGGTCATCCTGGGGCAGGACCCCTACCATGAGCCGGGCCAGGCTATGGGGCTTTCCTTTTCGGTGCCGGACGGCTGCAAGGCCCCGCCGAGCCTGCGCAACATCTTTAAGGAATTGGAGAGTGAGTTCGGCCCCGGCTGTGCCGCCCACACCGACCTGACCCCCTGGGCGCAGCAGGGCGTGCTGCTGCTGAACACCGTGCTGACCGTAGAGCAGGGCGCGGCCAACGCCCACGCGGGCCATGGGTGGGAGACGTTCACCCGCGCGGCGCTGGAATACGCCGCCGCTGCAGGCACGGCCCCGCTGGCCGCCGTGCTGTGGGGCAAGCCCGCCCAGAAATACGCGGCGATTTTTGAGAAGGCCGCCGCCCGCCGCCCGGTGCTGGTGCTGGAATCTGCCCACCCCAGCCCGCTTTCGGCCTACCGCGGGTTCTTTGGCTCGGCACCGTTTGGCAAAGTAAATGCTTTTTTAGAAAACAACGGTGTATCGAAAATTGACTGGCATCTGCCCGCAAACGCAACCCACAGTTGACAGATTGCCGGGGCCGATTTATGGTGTGCAACCGGGGATTCTGGTAGGATAAGGGCAAGGAAATTGAAGGAGGTACACCCAAATGATCTTTGCAGACAAACTTATCACCCTGCGCAAAAAGGCGGGCTGGTCCCAAGAGGAACTGGCCGAGAAACTGAACGTGACCCGGCAGTCGGTATCCAAGTGGGAGGGCGCACAGTCTGTACCCGACATTGACAAAATCTTGCAACTGAGCTGCCTGTTCGGCGTGACGACCGACTACCTTTTAAAAGACGACGCGGCCGAGCCGGAGTACACCGAGGACGATACCTCTCCCCTGCCCCGGGTGACGCTGGCCCAGGCCAACGACTACCTTGCCAAGGCCAAGGCCAACGCGCCGAAGCTGGCGCTGGCGACGGCGCTCTGTGTCGTCTCCCCCATCCCGCTGCTGGCGCTGGGGGCGTTGAGCGAGACCGGCCTGTTCGGCATCTGGGATGACCTGGCGGGGGGCATCGGCCTCATTGCGCTGCTGGTCATCATCGCCGTAGCGGTGGCTATCTTCATGCAGTGCAGCGCGTCAGTACGGGCGTATGAATTTTTGCAAAAGCAGGCCATCGAGACCGAGTACGGCGTCACCGGTCTGGCGAAGGAGCGCCGCGATGCCTTTGCGCCGCAGTACGACAAGGCCAACATCCTCGGCACGGTGCTCTGCGTTTTGTCGGCGGTGCCGGTGTTTGCTGCCATGATGGTTGGTGCGTCGTTTTTGGTGTCGGCGTCCATCTGCCTGGTGCTGGCCCTGGTGGCCTGCGGCGTCTACGCCTTTGTGCGGGTGGGCACGGTGCAGGACGCCATGGATCAGCTGTTGGAGGAGGGCGACTACACCCGCCCAAACAAAGCCATCAAGAGCCGCATAAACGCGCTGACTGCCGCCTACTGGCTGGTGGTGGTCGCCATCTTCCTGTGGTACACCTTCGGCCCCAAGGGAAACGGCCAGCCGCAGTACAGTTGGTTCATCTGGGCCATCGGCGGCGTGGTGTACGCCGCGCTGGTAATTGCGGTCAAGGCGTTTATGAAGAAGAATCGGTGAAAATAGCAGCACCCCCAACCAAAAACGGTTGGGGGCGTTATTTTTGTAGAGATGTAGGGGCTAGGCATGCCTGGCCCGGTCGTGCAAGACAGACGAGCAGTTATGGCAAGGCTGCAGGCCGGGCATGCCCGGCCCCTACAATCAAATCAGATGGAAATGCCCCAGCGCCTTCGCCAGGCCGTCTTTCATAATATCATCCGTGACATAATCCGCGGCCTGCTTGGCGGTATCACAGGCGTTGCCCATGGCGACGCCGATGCCCGCATAGTCCAGCATCGTCACATCATTGCCACCGTCACCAAAGGCGATGCATTGCTCCCGGGTCAGTCCCAGGTGCGCCAGCGTGTGGGCCAGGCCGTTAGGCTTGCCGCCGCCCTCGGGTAGGATATCGCAAAAATCATCCGCCCAGCGCACAGCCAGGCAGCCGGGGCAGCGGCGCAGGAACTCGGCCTCCTTCTCCGGCGGCAGGAACGCGCTGAGCTGGTAAATATCCTCGTGCTGGATCAGCGCGGCAACATCCCCGGTCCCCAGCTCCAGCTTTTTGGCAAAGTCACGGCTCAAATCGTTGATAAGGTTGAACCGGCAGAAGTCCTTGCCAACAAAACCGACGGACAGCTGTTCTTTTTCAATGTACGGCAGCAGCGTTTGCAGCGATGCCGCCGGGATATACTTGCTGTACAGCAGCTCGCCGTCGGCCAGGTAGCAGTACTGGCCGTTCATCGTGACATAGCCATCAAAGGGGGTGCCGTCCAGCGCGTGCAGGTACGGCAGATGTACCGGCGGGCGGCCGGTGGCAATAAACGTTTTGACGCCGTTTTTGCGCAGCCGGGCCAGCGCGTCCACCGTTGAGGCGGGCAGGTGCGTGGCCTCAAAAGGCAGCAGCGTACCGTCAATGTCAAAAAATGCAGCTTTGATATCCGCCATGGGGTTACTCCTTCTTCAGATTGCGGCCCATCAGCGCCATCAGGGCATTGCGGGCTTCGAGCTTGCCGTCGAGGATGGCCTCCACAGCCTGCACGATGGGCATTTCGACTTTGTACTTTTTGGCAAGGTGGCAGGCGGCGGGCAGCGCGTTGATGCCCTCAACGACTTGGCCGACCTCAGTCTTGGCGTCCTCGACGGATTTGCCGCGTCCAATCAGCATACCGGCGTGCAGGTTGCGGCTGTGCATACTGGTACAGGTGACGATCAGATCGCCCATGCCGGACAGGCCCGCAAATGTCTCGGGCTTGCAGCCCATGGCGATGCCCAGACGGGAAAGCTCGGCGTTGCCGCGGGTGATAAGGGCGGCCTTGGCGTTGTCGCCGTAGCCCAAGCCCAGCGCGATGCCGACGGCCAGCGCAATGACGTTCTTGACCGCGCCGCCCAGCTCGGTGCCGCGGCGGTCGTCGTTGGTATAGACGCGGAAGGTCGGTGTGTTGAAAATTTTCTGCACAGTCTTGGCGGCGTCCTCGTCGGCGCTGGCGGCCACGATGGCGGTGGGCATATCGCGGGCGACTTCCTCGGCGTGGGTGGGGCCGGACAGCGCCACGACCCGGGCCGTGCGCTTTGCCTTGGTGAGCTCGTCCTCAATAATCTCGCCCATGGTCATCAGGGTCTTATCCTCAACGCCTTTGGCGACATCGACGATGATCTGGCCCTCCGGGATGTGCGGGACGGCCTTTTTAGCGGTGGCACGCACAAAAGGAGACGGCACCGCAAAGAGCAGGATATCGCGGCCCGTGCAGGCCTCGGCGATATCGGCGGTGTAGTGCATGGCGGCGGGCAGTTCCATACCGGGCAGGTTGGGATGGCGGCGGGTGGTGGAAAGCGATTTCAGCTCTGCCGGGATCGCGCTCCACACGGTCACATCGCGGCCATTGGCGGCCAGCAGCCGCGCCAGCGCAATACCCCAGGTGCCGGCACCGAATACGGCAATTTTAGTCATAGAAATAGTTCTCCTTGTAACGAGAAAGTTTGGAATGTAGGGGCGAGCATTGCTCGCACGGGAACCGTGCGGCAGCCTGGCGGGCGACCAATGGCCGCCCCTACCGATGGTTGCCCAGCAGCCCGGCAAACAAGCGGTGCCGTGGCTTGGGGGTGGGGGCGTCCACATCCAGATAGACCCTCTCAAAGCAGTTGACGATGCGGGTGGTGCCGTAGGTGTGCTCCCGCGGGATGGAGGCACCGTAGTTCAAATGGATGTGCCCATGCAGCATATACTGCGGGTGATAGCGGTCCAGCAGCGTGGAAAACGCCGCGAACCCGCGGTGCGGCAGGTCGGTCATATCGCCGTAGCCGTGCAGCGGCGCGTGGGTGACTAAGATGTCCACCCCGCCGTGGCGGTCAATCTTGCCGCGCAGGCGGTTGACCCGTTTTTTCATTTCAGCTTCGGTAAACTGCCAGGCACCGGTGCGGTAGCGGCAGCTGCCGCCCAGCCCCGCCACCCGCAGGCCGTTGTGGACATAGACCTCGTCATCAATGCAGATGACCCCCTGCGGCGGGAGCAGGTCGTAGCTTTCATCGTGGTTGCCGTGTACGTAGATGACCGGCATCGGGGCCATGGTGGCTAAGTATTCCAGATAGTGGCGGCTCAAATCGCCGCAGGCGATGATCAGCTCGACCCCTTCCAGCTTGTCCGGGGTGAAATAGTCCCACAGGGCCTTGCATTCCTCGTCGGCGATAGCTAGAATCTTCACAGCTCGGCCTCCTTCTCCACCGGGAGAAGATCGCGGTGGATGCCCTGCATACGGTACATCGGCTTCGCGATATCGGCTAGCTCGTCATATTCGGGAATGTGGCCGTCCACGGCGTCGCACAGATAGTCCATGTGGGCGATCTGCTCCAGGTCCAGCCCATGGCGGCCGCTGTTCTTGACGCTGCCGTCCTGCGCCGTGATGCGGCAGTGGAACGGATCGATCATACCGGAAGTGACGCCGGAACGCAGGATCTGTGCCAGATGGTTGACATCGGGCGGCAGTTCGCGGCTGAGCAGCACGTCCATGACGCCGCTGTTCATGCCCCACCAATAGTTGACGGCGCGGCCGTCGGTGCCGGATTTATCCCGCACCCAGCCGCCGTTCAAAACGGTGCGGATGACATTCTCGTAGAACTGGCCCCAGTGCCAGAACGGCGTAGCCAGGTCCTGCAATACGCCGCCGGGGCGCACCAAAAATGTGCCGAACTCCCGCTGCGGGCGGTTGGGCATCGGTGCGTCGCGGCCCGAAATAACCGTGATGCCCTTCTGGGTGAAGGTGTGCAGCGGGTCAGCCTGGTCAGGCAGGCAGGTCCACAACAGCTCAATGCGGGCGCGGGGATTCGCCATGCGGGCGCCCAGCGCAAAGGCGTTGATGTTGGCGGGTACGCCAAAGCTCGGGTAGTCGGCCACATAGCCGATGCGGTCCGTGCCCGCCATGGCACCGGCAATCGCGCCGGTGATGAACTTGGCCTCGTACACGCGGGTGTAATAGGTGCGGATGCTGGCGTAGGGCATCTCCATCGAGCAGTTCAGAATGCGAACCTGCGGGTGCTTGACGGCGGCGCGTAGGGACGCACCCACCAGCTTGGGGCTGGTGGTGAAAACAACGTCTGCGCCGTCGGCGATGGCCTGCTCGACCAAGGCATCGGCGTTCTCACCGGGGACTGCGTTGAAGTAGGCGGTCGTCTCGACCTTGCCCGCAAATACGGTGTCCAACTGGGTACGTCCAAACTCATGCTGGCTCGTCCAGGAGCTGGTCCCGGGGGTGCGCTCGTGGACAAAAGCAACTTTCAAGTGGCTGGGTGCGGTGTGTTTGCCGGGCAGAATGCGGTCCAACAGCCCGGTCTGCTTCGGCTCGGCGGGTTTGTCGCTGACACGCACGGGGTCAGCTTTTTGCAGGGCCAGCACATCGTCCCACAGGGCGTCGAGCTTCTCGCTCAACTCATTGGGGCTGAGCTTGGCAAGCTCCTCTTTGGTGTAAACACGCAGCAACAGCAGCAGTACGTCGCCCACTGTGCAGCGCAGTTTTGCGCCGCCGTGGGCCAGAAAAGCCTTTTCGACCCAGTTGTAAAGGGATAATACCTCGGCGCGGTCGTCGCCGCTCCACTTTTCATCCGGGCCTTTGCCCAGGATTTTTTGCAGGCGGGCATAGCTGCCGGGCTTGGTGAAGGTGAGCAGATAGTTCTGTGTGATGGGGTAAAAGTGCATGAACTCGTAGTACATCTGCACGGCGGGGTCGTCGCTGTACTGCGGCACGACGCGGGTCACATTGCCCAAGATACTGCTGGCATCGAAGAACTTCAGCACGCTGACGCGCTTGTTGCCCTCCTGCACATAGAAGCGACCCATGTACTCATAGCAGCGGATGGGGTCGCGGATGCCCTCTTCCAGATGAGACAGGCAGAGGTTGACCCACTTAGTGGCAAACTCGGTCTTGAGGTCCAGCAGCGGCATAAAGTTGGATGCGAACGCTGCGGTGCGGCCAGTCGTTTTGGTGCCCACCAGCAGATTCAGCGGGATATCCACCTGGCCGAGGGGAATTTGATTTTCCACCGGGACATTTTGCAGGATATCGTCCAGCACAGGCAGAAACGGCGATTGCCCGGCAAGCATTTTCTCCCGGTAATCGCGCAGTGCCAGCTTTTGGGCTTTCAGGTACAGTTCATTTCCCTCGTTGCGGTTCACAGCCGGTCGCCTCCTCGATTCTTATACAACAGATACAAAATTATTATAACACATATGTGCGGAATATACAAAGATTTTTGCAATTACCCTGTATGCACCGCCTTCGGGTACACCTTATACATTCGGTCATTGTCGTAGTGCTCGTCTAAATAAGTTTCGATGCTGTTCGCGGCGGGAACGCCGTTCAGGCGGTCGTTGTAGCGCACCAGCGCAGCCGAGCTGACGACCATATCCGCCGCCATGAACACGCAGAGCGCCCAGGTCAGCACCGTGCCGAAGCGGCGGGGCAGCTTT